>JAANMY010000075.1_pt1 | contig 119237 bp, 93 predicted proteins | sample 7279691 | NCBI WGS metagenome assembly JAANMY01 (sample SAMN14094543, study PRJNA606508) | bioreactor metagenome | isolation source: A lab-scale SPAN reactor treating ammonium-rich wastewater day 388 | place: Ireland: Galway | collected 2018-02-07
CCCTGGGCTGGGCGCGCTCTTGCGGAGCCCTGGGCGTGGGCGGGGTGCCCCGCGCGGGTGCCTGGGCCTGGCTGCGCTCGGCCGCCGGCCTGGGCTGGCTCTGCTGCTGGGGCGGCGACTCGGCCTTCGGCTGGGCGCGCTCTTGCGGAGCCCTGGGCGTGGGCGGGGTGCCCCTGGCAGGAGCCTGGGCCTGGCTGCGCTCGGCCGCCGGCCTGGGCTGGCCCGGCTGCTGGGGCGGCGTCTCGGCCCTGGGCTGGGCGCGCTCTTGCGGAGATTTGGGCGTGGGCGGGGTGCCCCTGGCAGGTGCCTGGGCCTGGCTGCGCTCGGCCGCCGGCCTGGGCTGGCCGGGCTGCTGGGGCGGCGTCTCGGCCCTGGGCTGGGCGCGCTCTTGCGGAGATTTGGGCGGAGTGCCCGGCGGAGCTGCCAGAGGCTGGCTCCGCTCGGCGGCAGGCGGCGTACCGCGTGGGGGGGGCTGCAGCGGACTGCGCTCGGCGGCCGATTTCGGGTGTGGCTGGAGCGGGGCGGGCGCCTCGGGCCTGGCTGGCGCCGTGGAGAGCGTGGCGCGCGGAGGTGCCTGGAGCCGGGTGCGCTCAGCCGGCACTCGAGCCTGCGGCGTCTCCGTCCTTCCCGGCGTGCGATCGGGCGCAGTCCTGGCGGCGGGCCGCTCGAGTAAGGCGGAAGCGGCAGCAGGAGCCGCCCGGCCCGGTCGAGGCGGGAGCTCCGGACGTGGCGGCGTGGTCACAGCCGGAGGGGTCTGCGGATGCAGCGGGCCGGCTCGCGGAACGGGCGGTAGCGATCGACCCGTCGGGAACTGGCTCTGCGGCGGACCGGCCCCCTTCTGGGGGGGATCCGGACGAATGCTCTGCATGAGTTTGCGATAGTCGGTCGGAGGAAGCTCTTTGCGCAGATCCGCCGTCAGGTTCTGTCCTGTGACCTGCCTGTATTCCTGCTGGATGACACGGAACTCCGAGCGTGTCTTGCCCTCCAGGAGCTGAGTGATGCGAATTGGCTCGACGGCCCCCGGAGCGTTCAGAACCTTCTGGAGACGCGCTGCCACCTCACGCGGTGGGGTTGCAAGGCCTGGAACCGGTGCCGCAGAACGAGGAGCCTTCGTCGTCGGATCTGGCGGGGGGGGACTGACGGCCGGCTGACGCGGTGCGGGCGTCGCCTGAGTCGTAGCAGCGACCGGCGAAGTTGGCGTCGTGATGGGCGGGCGCGAGGCAGGCGTGGGAGTAGGACCCGATGCCGGGATGGACCCGGCGGCGACGGGCGGCCGCGGGGCTGAAGTCGGACCTGGCGTCGGAGTGACCGACGCGGGGGGAGGCCCGGCGATGGGCGGCCGCGGAGCAGGCGTCGGAACCGGAGTCGGACCTGGCGTCGGAGTCACCGGCGCGGGGGGAGGCCCGGCGATGGGCGGCCGTGGAGCAGGCGTCGGAACCGGAGTCGGACCTGGCGTCGGAGTCACCGGCGCGGGGGGAGGGCCGGCGATGGGCGGCCGTGAAGCAGGCGTGGGGACCGGAGTCGGACCTGGCGTCGGAGTCACCGGCGCGGGGGGAGGCCCGGCGATGGGCGGCCGCGGAGCAGGCGTCGGGGCTGGAGTCGGACCTGGCGTCGGGGTGACCGGCGCGGGGGTAGGTCCGGCGATGGGCGGTCGCGGAGCAGGCATCGGCGGTGCAGGTGTCGGACCCGGGGTCACCGGACCGGGCGCAGGCGTCGGCCCGCCAACAGGTGTCGGTGTGGGCGCAGGTGTCGGACCCGGGGTCACCGGACCGGGCACAGGCGTCGGCCCGCCAACAGGGGTTGGTGTGGGCGCAGGTGTCGGACCCGGGCTCACCGGACCGGGCGCAGGCGTCGGCCCGCCAACAGGGGGCGCAGGTGTCGGACCCGGGCTCACCGGACCGGGCGCAGGCGTCGGCCCGCCAACAGGGGGCGCAGGTGTTGGACCCGGGGTCACCGGACCGGGCGCAGGCGTCGGCCCGCCGACAGGTGTCGGTGTGGGCGCAGGTGTCGGACCCGGGGTCACCGGACCGGGCACAGGCGTCGGCCCGCCGACAGGTGTCGGTGTGGGCGCCGGTGTTGGACCCGGGCTCACCGGGCCGGGCGCAGGCGTCGGCCCGCCGGTGGGCGGCCGAGGAACTGGCGGCTGGGGAGTTGTCGGCTGCGGAATCGTCGCAGGGGGTTTCTGGGGCTCGTTTCGCGGAGGTTGCGTGGTTGGAGAGTTGGTCACCACCACGGGCTCAGCCTGCCCGCCGTTCTGAGCCTCCTCTGCTGCCTTGGCTCCGGCCACCGCTCCCGCCGCGGCAGCGGCCACCATGGCTTCATGGCCCATTCCCTCCACGGCAGCCACGGCCGCCGCTGCCCCGGCCGCAGCGGCAGCAGCCGTACCCTGCCCGGCGGCAGCTTCCACCGCCTCAGCAGCGGCCGCCGCTCCGATAGCGGCGGCTGTTGCCGCGGTATTGCTGCCGGTGCCCGTCGTCTGACCCGCAGCTGTACCGGCTGCCTGGGCCACCGCCTGGGTGTTGCTGCCAGCGGCTGCCGGAGTGGTGCCTTCCGTCTGGGTCGCCGTGGAAGCAGCCGCCTTTCCTGCCGCAGCTCCGACAGCCTCGGCGATCACCGTGCCTCCAGTAAACGGATCACCGCCCTCGGCTGCCATCGCTCCCGCGACCGCTCCCGCAGCTGCCGCCGCGATCACAGCCTCGGACCCCTGGCCTTCGGCCGCGGTCGCGCCCGCTGCAGCTCCCGCGGCCGCACCTGAGGCGGCGTCAGGCGCAGCTCCCGTGGCGGCTGCCTGAGCCCCGGCTTCTGCACCTGCAGCCGCGCCTGCAGCTGCGGCATTGGCTGTGGTAGGAGTTGCTGGAGGCGTGGCGGCCGCGGCAGCGGCCTGAGCAACCGGTGCCTCTGGCTGAACGACCGTCGGGGCTGGCGGCGCGGACACGATGACGGGAGGTGCTGTCTGCATCGACGGTGTCGGGGCAGGCTGCACGGGCGCGGCCGTCGGGGCGGGCTGCGCCTGCGTGTTCGGCGCGGCCGTCGGGCCGGGCTGCGCCTGCGTGTTCGGCGCGGCCGTCGGGCCGGGCTGCGCCTGCGTGTTCGGCGCGGCCGTCGGGGCGGGCTGCGCCTGCGTGTTCGGCGCGGCCGTCGGGCCGGGCTGCGCCTGCGTGTTCGGCGCCGCAGTTGGCGTCTGAGTCGTGGTCCCGGTGGGAGCTTGCGGGGGCGCAGGCCCCTGGCTGGTACTGCCGGGTGGAGTGGTTTGACTGATTGGCGGCTGGTTCTGGACCTGGCCTGCGTTTTTTGCCTCTTCAGCAGCTTTGGCCCCGGCCACGGCTCCCGCTGCCGCTGCGGCCGCCACAGCCTCCTGTCCCATTCCATCGACGGCCGCAACGGCAGCTGCGGCCCCGGCCGCCGCTGCGGCAGCCGTGCCTTGTCCGGCAGCCGCTTCGATCGCCTCTGCCGCAGCTGCGGCACCGATCGCGGCCGCCGTAGCTGCGGTGTTGGTGGTGTTGCCGGATACCTGGCCGGCGGCCGCACCTGCGGCCGCGCCTGCAGCCTGAGCCACAGCCTGCGTATTACTGCCAGGATTGCCCACCGCAGCGGGGGTGGCTCCCTCTGTCTGAGCGGCCGTGGCCGCAGCGGCTGTTCCTGCTGCGGTTCCGGCGGCCTGAGCCACACCTGTTCCCGTGACCGGATCCTGGCCCTCGGCAGCCATTGCTCCCGCAACCGCTCCCGCCGCCGCAGCCGCGATGATGGCTTCTGTCCCCTGGCCCTCCGCCGCTGTCGCACCCGCCGCAGCTCCGGCAGCCGCGCCCGAGGCTGCATCCGAAGCGACTCCCGTGGCTGCGGCCTGAGCCCCAGCCTGCGCGCCAGCTTGAGCCCCGGCCGCAGCGCCGGCGGCCGCGGCATTGACCGTGGCTGCGGTCATTGGAGGGGTGGCTACTGGAGTCGACTCCTGGGCAGGGGCAACCGGCGGAGCTACAGGGACCGCTACCGCTTGCGGGGCTGGAGCCGACGCCTGTGTTGTCGCTGCCGGGGTGGGTTGAGCCTGGGGAGTCTGGGTCGGCTGCTCGGTCAGAGCTTGAGGGCCTGCGCTTTGATTTGGAGCCGTCGGTGTGGCGGGTGGAGGTGTTTGAGCGGGAGCAGTCGGCTGGCCGGTCGTTGCCACTGCTGGCTCCTTGGGAGCCGGAGCGGGGGAGGTTTGCTGAGCGGCTGGAGCGGGCTGCGTAGCGGTTGTTGTGACCGACTTCTTGCTCTGGTCCAGACCGTCCATGGCATGCTTGAACTCGTCAGCTGTGAGCTCGGATTGGAGCGTGGTCACCAGATCCTTACCGAACTGGGTCTTGTATGCCTCCTTCATCTGCTCGAACTGCTCGGGGGTCTTTCCCTTGAGGGTGTTGACGATCTTCTCCTCGTCCGTGCCGAAGCCCATCATGGCCTCATTGAGAGCCTGACTGTCGGTTTGCGGGTTGAAGGACTCAGGAGTGGAGGGCTGGGCCGTCTGGCCGGTCACCTGCCTGGCCAGCCAGCCTACCGAGTCGGCCACCTCGCCCACCAGTCCACCGGACGGGGCGGGAGCCGGCGTGGGGGTCCCGGCGGCGGGAGGCTGAGCCTCTCCAGCCAGGGAGCCGACCACCGCCCCCGCGACCGCTCCCACCAACGTCCCGGCAGGCCCTGCCACCGACCCGATCAGGGCGCCCGTGGCTGCACCCGCCAGGGCACCCTGAGCTCCGCCCTGGGATGGCGCTGGAGCGGGCGACGGGGTCTCGGACGTGACTGCCGGGGCTGGAACCTGGGCCGGAGGAGCGGACGCGGGTTGAGGAGTGGGAGCCGGCGTCTGGGAGGCGACCGCCGGGGGAGCAGCTTGCGCCGGAGGTGTGGGGGCCAGTTGCGGTGTGGGCGTCGGTTGGGGAGCCGTTTGGGGCGCAGGTGCCGGCTGAGTGGTTGGGGTCTCGGGCGTGTCGAGGGTTTGAGAGAGAAGAGCCTGTCCACCCAGGTCCATCTCACTCCAGTGGGCCACATCCCCGAGCTGCATACCCTTCCATTCCTGAAAGAGCTCGCCGTTGGCCGTGCCGGCCAGCAGACGAGCGTCGGGCTGGAGCTCTGGGGGCGGGGCAGGAGTGGGAGCGGGTGCGGGCTGGGCCGTGGCCGGGGTGGTGGTAGCCGTCGGCGCGGCCACAACAGGCGTAGCCGGGGGCGCGACCCCCTGCCCCTCGTTGCTGATGGCGCTCCAGAGCGGATTGACCTCGTTCATTCAGCGGCGGCCCCCGTCGATGTAGACCAGGTGCTCTTCGGCCCGAGCCGAAAAAACTCCCACCATATCCTTATCCCCTGCCGGCGCGAAGCGTCTAGATACTGGCCAGAGACGCACTCTGAGTGCGCTGGTTGATGGCCGAATCACTTCGCACCTGGCAGATCACGGATCGATCGTGGGGGCCGATGGCAGTCGAGGCTTGCTCCTTTTTCCGGGTGAAGCCTGAGATTGCGGACGACGAAACTGGTCGATCAGGGGGATTCCGGTCGGCTTGTCGGACCACAGCGTCAGATAGAGAAAGAGTCCAAAGAGGGCCACCGCACAGAGCCAGATGAACCCGAGGCACGATTTGTTCACCGGGGTGAATTTCTGAAGGCCGGTCTCATTCTCATTCTCCCCTTGACTCAGGAGGCCGAGGCGCATCTTCAACGGGCTCGTCACCCCGAGACTCGGGGCAGCTCTTACCCATTCAGGTAAAGGGGCGCTGGCGCCGCAACGCGGCATCCGGGGGAGGGGCGGCTCAGCCGAACTTGATGCCGAAACGGGGGAGAACCCATCGAATCAGGGCGAAGTAGAGGAACACGAAGATCAACAGGCCCAGGCCGCTGGAGTCCATGCATTTCAGTATACTCCCCTGGTGCCCGCTCGCCAAGGGCCGATTGGACCAGAAGGCGACCCTCTCGAATGACTCCGAGCTCTGTTTCACCGCAGAGGGCTCAGGCGATCAGCGGCGACGAATCCACTGGACTTCGAGCTGAGGGATAGCGCAGATCATGAGAGGACCCTCCGGGCAGTTTGTCTTGAACCTACCTTACCGCGCAGTCACCCTGCCGGGGAGGGACCGGGTGTAAACAGATTGTTTCCGATGTTACCGCGATCCCAACCTCTTGAACCGGGTTATGAACGAGCCAGCAGCAACCCTTTCAGACGAGCCGGAGAGGGCCCGCGACAGTTCACCCGCGGGCCTGCCGGCGAGGCCCTGGTCGGTCGCTGGCTGCAAATGGGCAGATCCGGGTGAAGGCTGAGAAGCGAAGGATTAAACCCGCCGGGTGACGGGAATCCAGAGCAGGCAGAGGCGAGCCATCTGCACGTCTTTTTTGTCCAACCGAACGGGGCGCGCCTCGGTGGCATCCAGGGCCCGTTCCTCTTCGGTGCGGATCCGGTCGATCTGATCTTGCAGCTCGAGGGCCAGTTGCTCGGCCTTCTCCTGCAACGCGTCCAGGTCGTCGGCCGCCTCCTTGGCGCGCAGCTCGGCATTCTGGGTGGTGCGGCTGCCCGACACCAGGCCCCGCACCGAGCGCCGCCGTCCCGTGAAGAACCCCAGCACCGCCTCGCCCACGTTCAGGATCCCCTCGGTGCGCCGGCTGGCCGCCTCCGATTGGCGCTGAGCCAGCTTGCTGCTCTGGGCTCGAATGCGCTCGGCCAGCTGGTCGGCCTGCCTCTGGTAACGCTGACGCAGCTGATCGGAGCGAGCAGCGATCTTCTCCTCCACCGCCCTCTGGCAGCGCTCCTGGAAGGCCTCCCGGCTCTCCTCGGCCTGCCCGTACAGCTTGAGCTTGGGGTTGACCCACTGCGAGCGGGTCAGATTGCGGTAGATGTCGTCCTGGATGGCCTTGCTGGCGGCCTGCCACTCCTTCACCTCGTCCAACTCGGGGGGCAGGGGGGTATAGACCGCCGGTTCCTCCAGCCTGGGCAGCAGGTCCTCGTCCTGGAGCGCCAGCGGCAGGAACTCCCCCCTCAGTCCGCGCGAGAGGGGGAAGTAGACCCGGCTCTCCACGTGGTCGTGCAAATAGCCGGTCTTCTCCTCGTCGAAGCGCACCGCCAGTTGAGCGTAGAGGGCCGGACAGAGCTTGAGCTTGCCGTCCTCTCGATGAGGCTCGGCAAAAGGCTCGAAGCGGCCTTCCAGACGGGCCGAGAAAACCACCCGGGGGTCGAGCACCAGGCTCTCGAGCCCCTTGAGCGGGGGAGGAGCGCTCAGCTCGTCCGCCGGTGGGGGCTTGGGCGGCGCCGGCGCCGGAGAGACAGCGGGGGCGGCGTCCAGCTTGCGCAGCTCGGGCAGGGTGAGCGGACCGCGCAGCCAGGCCAGGGTGGTGCGGGTGCGCACCAGCTCGAGCTGCTCCGAGCCGGCCGGCTTGTAGAGAAAGACGCGTTTCTCGAGCTGGTCGAACTGCTCGCGAGCACAGCCCAGGCCCTCGGCCACCCGGTCACGGTCCTGGCTGGCCTGCAGCTTGCCGATCCACCACGAGCCGGTATTGGACATGGCCTTGTAGTCGACATCCGCCGGATTCTGGGTGGCCAGCAGGGTGCCCACCCCCACCCCGCGCGCCTGCTTGAGCAGGGTCATCACCGACTTCTTGGTGGGCGGATTGAAAGGATAGGGCGGCAGGTAGCCTGCCACCTCGTCGATGTAGAGCAGGGCCCGCAGGCTCGAGCTACCGCCCAGCGATCGGGTCCAGGCCACGACCCGCTGCAGCAGCAAGGTCAGGAAGAACATCCGCTCGGGCTCGGTGAGGTGGGCCAGGTAGAAGAGCGAAACGGGGGTCTTGAGCAACTCGCTCAGGTCCAGGTCGGCCCCCCGGGTCCAGGGGGCGAAGGAGGGGGAAGCCAGGATGCCGTTGAGCTGACGGGCCAGCACCAGGCGCTTGTCGGGCGGCAGGAAGGTATCCACCGGGAAGACCCCCACCCGCGGGAAGGGCGGATCCACGACCCGGGTGATCAGCGCCTCCAGGCTGAGGGCTTCGTTCTGGGCCCAGGCGCTGTCCACGATCTGGCTCAGCAAGATGACCTCGGGGTCCTGCAGCGGGTCGGCCTGCTTGCCCGCCAGGCTCAAGAGGCCCAGCACCGTGCCGGTGATGAGGTCGGCCCGCGCGGCCGTATCCTGAGCCAGCTCGGGCGAGGGAGGGGCCAGCGAGCCCAGCACGCTGACCGGACGGCCCAGGTCGGAGCCGGGCGTGTAGATGCGCACCTGCACTTTCTCGCGCCACTGCCTGGTGCGGGCCTGGTCACACTCGGCCGCCCGCTGGCTTGCCAGCGCCTGGGCCGCCTGCTCGGGAGTCTGCCCTTGCCTGCCCAGGGCCGCCTCGTCCAGCCAGGGCAGGTAATCCTCGGGACGGTGCTCCGGGAAGACCATGGCCAGGTTGGTCAGGTCGCCCTTCAGGTCGACCACGATCAGCGGCACCCCGGCCAGGGCCAGCTCTTCCAGCAGGCCGATGCCAAGGCCGGTCTTTCCTGAGCCGGTCATGCCCAGGATGAGCCCGTGGGTTACCAGGTCGTCGGGTCGAAGCAGTGCGGGCTCCTGGCTGCCCACACGCGTTCCCAGAGTGACGGAAGTCATGGCCCGGGCGGTTCTACAATCCCAGGCGTTGACCTGTCCAGGGCGCGGCTGTCGAGGTCCACCGTCAGCGGGTCGTCCTGGGCAGGCAGCTCGGCCCCGCTGTCCTGCCCTCGAGAAAGGCGGTCAGGTCGCCCCTCCAGGGGGGGCCGTGCCCGCTCAGCACCAGCTTCGCACCCAGGTCGGCGTAACGGGCGATGGAGCGCCTCTGCAGGGCATGGTCCAGGGTCCACCAGGGCACCCCCACCCGGAACCCCCAGGGCATGTGCACCAGGTTGTCCCCGCACAGCAAGATGGCCCGCTCCTCGTCATAGAACGAGGCGCTGCCGGGCGTGTGGCCGGGGGTGTGCAGCACCCGAAAGCGACCCACCCGGTCGCCCTCTTCCAGTGGGATCAACTCCGGGGGCGGAGCCGTCCGGCCGATTCGAAACAGGCGAAGCAGGCGCAAGAGCGTGCGGGTGAGCCACCAGCCAGGCTCCTGATCGAGCCAGCGGAGCGCGGCCACGAAGGGCAGGTCGGCCCGGTGCACCAGGACCGGCACACCCAGCTGGCGGGCGAGCAGGGCGCAACTGCCGCTATGGTCGGGGTGGAAGTGAGTCAGCAGGATGCGCTTGAGCGGGGGCATTCCTTGCAACCGACGCAGCAGGCCGGGACCGTTGAAGAAGAAACCAGTGTCTACAAGGGTCAGGCCATCGCTCTGGTGGAGAAAATACACGTTCACGCCCGGCCAGGGGCCCAGGCAGAGGCGCTCGACCCCCCGAACCACCGTTTCCACGCCCGGGTCTTCGCGCTGCCCCAAGAAAAAACTGCCCCGGTTTCGAGACCGGGGCAGTTTTTTCAGACCTCGAGCGAGCGCCGCCGTCGCTTCCTTTCGCGCTTGAGCTTGCGCGGGTGAGGGCGGCGCGCCTCCTCGGAGGGGGTGGTTTCCAGCGACATTTCCTCGGACTCGAGGCACTCGGTCGGCAGCGAGGCCTGGCGACGGATGCGCCGCACCGGCACCACCGCTGCCAGCGATACGGCCTGGTCTTCCTTCTTGAGGTCCATGGTCATCAACTGCACGTCGATCTCCATGTAGCGATTCAGGACTTCGATCAGGTCGCGGCGCACCGACTCCATGAGTCGGGGGGCCACCGAGCTCCGGTCACCCACCAGGGCGACCTGCAGTCGATCGCGGGCGGCCGCCCGCGACTGGTCTTGCTCGACCGGCTGGCGGCCGAACAGGCGCTGAAGGAAAGTAAACTTCATCAGAAAGTCCATTCTTTCTGCCTCCTACTGCGCCACCTGGCTGCCCAGGCCGACGGTGAAGAAGCGACGGAGCTTGCCCATCAATCCGGGGTCCTCCACCAGGCTGGGGCCGGGGGTCGAGGGGTCGATCAGGCAGCGGACCACCTGGCGATAGGCCTCTCCCGCGCGCGAGTTGCGGTCGAGCACGGCCGGCTCGCCACGGTTGGAGGCGTGAATGATGCGCTCGTCCTCGGGGATCATTCCGAGCAGGTCGAGATTGAGGATCTCTTGCACGTCCTGCACCGAAAGCATCTGCCCGCGCCGGACCATGTCAGCCTTGACGCGATTCAGGATCAGCTTGATGCCGGACATCTCGTTCGCCTCGAGCAGGCCCACGATGCGATCAGCGTCGCGCACGGCCGAGACCTCGGGGTTGGTGACCACGATGGCCTCATCGGCCCCCGCGATGGCGTTCTTGAAGCCCATCTCGATGCCGGCGGGGCAGTCGACGAGCACAAAGTCGAAAGACTCCTTCATCTCCTGACACAGATCGCGCATTTGCTCGGGCTTGACGGCGTCCTTGTCCTTGGACTGGGCCGATGGCATCATGAAAAGGTTGTCGAAGCGCTTGTCCTTGATGAGGGCCTGGCGATACGAGCGGCATTTGCCCTCCACCACGTCCACCAAATCAAACACGATGCGATTCTCCAGACCCATCACCAGGTCGAGGTTTCTCAGGCCGATGTCGGCGTCCACCAGGATGACCGACTTGCCGGCCAGCGCCAGCCCCGAGCCCAGGTTGGCCGTGCAGGTCGTTTTGCCCACGCCCCCTTTGCCGGAGGTGATTACGATGACTTTACCCACTTTGCTCCCACCTTCTTCCTACATGGCTTCCGTGAACAATTTTCCCTGGCGCACCCAGGCTTTCATGGGTCCGGTGCGCGACTTCTTGGCGCTCGTCTCGGGAACCCAGAGCTCTTCGCCCACGCGCAACTGGGTGGGCTGCATGACCAACGCCATGACGCTGGCGTCGCTCTTGCCCGAGCAACCGGCGTGGGCCAGGCCCCGCAGAGTGCCCAGCACCACTACATCGCCTTCAGCCTCGATCTCGGCCCCCGGGTTGACGTCTCCCATCACCACCACGTTGCCGGCGAAGATCACCTTCTGACCCGAGCGCAGAGTCTTGCGCAAGAGCAGGGTCGGCTCTTCGTCGCGAGGAGCCAACGTCGGGGGCGCCTCGGGCTCAGGGAGGGCGGCCTCTGGCTCTGGCTCGGGTGCGGCCGTCTCCTCCAGTTGAGCCGGTTGGGCCTGGCGTCGGATGGCCCTGCCTTGATGCTCAGCCAGGCCCAACCGGCCGATGATAGCTTTGTAGCCGTGGGACTCAGCCAGGGTACGAGTGGCCAGTGAGGTGCTCAACACCCCCTGCATCTTCACCCCGGTGGCAGCCAGAGTCGCTTCCAGCGAGCCGAACTGCTCGGGGCTGGTCTCTCGCCAGCCCAGGTCGACCGATACCGAGGCTCCACCAAGAAAGCCCGCCTCCTGAGCCAGACGCTCGCTCAGGCTGTGCATGGCCAGAGCGAAGTCGGCGTCCTCGCGGATGCTGATCAGTAGCCCGAAGCGGGTACCTTTGATGACGATCGGGTCAAGCGCCCCCTGCATGGAAACTCTCCTCGTGGGTGACGTACGGCCAGCGAGGCCGGTTTCGGCATGGTTTCCGTAGCTTGAGGAATATTCCTCCTCCGTCCTGCGAATTTTCTTCAAAAGGACATAGAACCCCCCTCCCGAAGCCGTCCGTCACCGGTCTGCCGGACGCAGGGCCGGTTATCCCAACTGATGTGCTGACCAGACGCAGCGAGAAGGAGTAAACCATGACGAGCGAGCTCGAAAAGGACATGCTGGAGGCAGGGGAGCACCTGGGCAAGCTGATGGCCGAGGCCGACGACCACCACAAGAAGGTGCTTTCGGTGGCGCACGGGCAACTCGACGCCTTCATCAAGGAGAAGCACGCCGAGGGCAAACTGCTCGACTCTGCGGCCCTCTTCGCCATCGTGATCGTCTCCCACCCGGACATCAAGGACGAGAACCTGATCAAGGCAGCCAAGAGCTACATCGACAAAGACTACCTGTTCTGCCAGACTCTGCGGGAGAAGTAACGCCCGTGGCCCTGCCGGAGCTCTCCCTGGTCGTCCCGGTCTTCAACGAGGAGGACAACATCCAGCCGCTCTTCTCCAAAATCGCCAGCGCGATGGAGGGGTTGGGGCGCAGCTGGGAGGTGGTCTTCGTCGATGACGGCAGTCGCGATCAGAGCCTGGCCCGGCTCGAGGCCCTGGCGGGCGACGACCGGCGCGTCGTGGTGGTGGGTCTGCGCCGCAACTACGGGCAAACCGCCGCCATGATGGCCGGGTTCGACCACGCCCGGGCCAGCGTGATCATCACCCTGGACGCCGACCTGCAAAACGACCCGGCCGACATCGGCAAGCTGCTCGACAAGCTCAACGAGGGCTACGACGTGGTCAGCGGCTGGCGCAAGAACCGTCAGGACGCTTTCGCCTCGCGCACCCTGCCCTCCAAGATTGCCAACAGCCTCATCTCCTGGGCCACCGGGGTCTATCTGCACGACTACGGCTGCACCCTGAAAGCCTACCGGCGCGAGCTGACCCAACACCTGCGCCTCTATGGCGAGATGCACCGCTTTCTGCCCGCCCTGTTGGCCCAGCAGGGGGCCCGCGTGACCGAGGTACCGGTCAACCATCATCCCCGACTGCACGGCACCTCGAAATACGGACTGGGGCGCACGCTCAAGGTGCTGCTCGATCTGATGACAGTCAAGTTCCTGGGCAGCTACTCCACCAAGCCCATTTACGTGTTCGGCGGGGCCGGGTTCATCAGCTCGTTCCTGGGCCTGAGCGCAGCCAGCTACATGATCTATCTCAAGCTCGTCCGCGGGGTCAGCATGATTCTCACTCCCCTGCCGATGCTCTCGGCCATGCTGATCATTCTGGGAGTACAGTTCCTGGGAATGGGTCTGCTGGCCGAGCTGATCACCCGCACCTACCATGAGTCGCAACAAAAGCGCATCTACAACGTCCGCCGGGTCGTCTCCCAGGAGGTCGCCACGGGTTGAAGCGCAGCCTGCTCGAGCTCCTGGTCTGCCCAACGTGTCACGGCCAACTGCACAGCGAGCCAGCCGCCGAGGAGGTGCTGGAGGGCTACCTTCACTGCCCCGCCTGCCGCCACTCCTATCCAGTGCGCGACGGCATTCCCCGCTTTGTCGAGAACCGCTCCAGCGGCTTTGAGTATCAGTGGAAGTTCTATCGCGAGCTGAACACAGCGCTCTACGAGCGCCAGTTCTTCGACTGGCTCGCCCCGGTCGGGCCCGAGTTCTTCCGCGACAAGCTGGTACTCGAGGCGGGCTGCGGCAAAGGTCGTCACACGGTGGTGGCGGGCAAGCACGGCGCACGGCTGGTGGTAGCCCTGGACATCACAGAGGCGGTGGACGTGGCCCGGGCCAACGCCGGCGAGGCGTCCAACCTGGCCTTCGTGCAGGCCGACCTGATGCACCCTCCCTTTCGCCCCGGCACCTTCGACTATGCCTTCTCCATCGGCGTGCTGCACCATCTGAGCGACCCCCGGGCGGCCTTCGACTCTCTGGCCCGTCAGGTCAAGCCCGGCGGGCACTTGTCGGCCTGGGTCTACGGGCGCGAGAACAACGGCTGGATCCTGTATTTCCTCGACCCCCTGCGGATCAACATCTTCCGTCGCGTTCCCGCCCCGATGCTGCACGGCCTGGCCTGGCTCGGAGCCGTCAGCGTCAAGCTGATCGCGCGCGGGCTCTATGCGCCGCTGCTCAAGCTCTGGCCCCAGGCTCCCCTCTTTTATCGTGACTACCTGATGTATGTGGGAGGCTTTCCGCTCATCGAGCTGGAGACCATCGTCTTCGACCACCTGCACCCGACCTACTCCCACTATCTGCGCAAAGAGGAGTTCTCGGCCTGGTTTCAGGGCTTCCAGGAGGTCGTGATCGGCTGGCATAACCGCAACTCGTGGCGCGGGTTCGCCCGCAAGCCGGCCGCTCAGTAATCCACCCTGACCAGATAAAGCCCGCCGGGCGGGGCCAGCGGCATGTGAGTCGATTGGCGGGCCTCCAGGGCCCGACGCACCTGATCGCTCTCCCATTCGCCACTGCCCACCCTGACCAGGGCGCCCACCATGAATCGCACCATGCGGCGCATGAACGAGTCGGCCCGGGCCTCCACCCAGACAAAAGGCCCCAGCCGATCCAGAGGAGGGGGGCCGGGGGCGGTCTCGGCCTGCCCCAGCTCGAGATGCAACAGAGTTCGCTCGCGTCGCTGGCCTTCCGGCCTCGAGGTGAAGGCTGAGAAGTCGTGCTTGCCGAGCAGGTGCTCGGCAGCCGCTCGCATAGCCTCGAGATCGAGCCTTCCCGGCACCACCCAGGCCAGGCCGGACAGGATCGGGTCGGGAGGACCGTTCACGATCAAGTAGCGATAAGTGCGCGAGCGGGCCGAGAAACGAGGGTGGAAGTCGGGGCCCACGATCTCGGCAGTGACCACCCGGATGTCGGGCGGCAGCATGAGGTTGCCCGCCTGCACCACCTGCTCGCCGGTGCGCGGGTTGGCTGAGTCGAAGGCGACCACCTGACCGGTGGCGTGGACCCCGGTGTCGGTGCGCCCCGCCCCCAGCACCCGCACCTTGTGCCCGCAGAGCCGCTCGTAGACCCGCTCCAGCTCACCCTGCACGGTGCGTTTGCGAGACAGCTTCTGAAAGCCGGCAAAGCCAGTGCCGTTGTACTCAACCACCAGACGATAGCGGGTCACCAGAAACGTTCGCCGGCCACCAGGCCGGCCAGCACGGCAAGAGAGAGCAGAAAGGCCAGACCATCGGCCGGTCGCAGGCGAAGCTCGCGCCAACGGCTGCGACCTTTGCCGCCGGTATAACCGCGAGCCTCCATGGCCACCGCCAGCTGGTCGGCGTGCTGGAAGGCGCGCGTGAAAAGGGGCACCAGCAGGGCCACCAGAGCGCCCGTCCGGGCCAGCAGGCCGCCCCGGTCGAAGGCTGCCCCGCGGGCCATCTGGGCCTGCCCGATGCGCTCCGCCTCCAGGGCCAGCGTGGGCACGAAGCGCAGAGCGATGGTAAAAACGAGCGCTACCTCGTGGGGCCTTCCACCCACCCAGCCCAGCGGGGCCAGCATGCTCTCGATGCCGTCGCACAGCCGCAAGGGTGATGTCGTGAGGGTCAGCAGGGTGGTGCAGAGAACCAGCCCGATCAGGCGGATGGCCAGCAGGCCGCCTCGCTCGAGACCGTTGAGGCTGATGGGGAAGCCCTCCAGCCGGGGGCCGGGGCCGAAGAAGGCGTTGAAGACCAGCGTCAGCATGAGCAGCGGCCAGACAGGGCGCAGCCCGCGCAACAGGTAACTCGGGCGCAGCCCGGCCGAGCGACCCAAAAGCAGCGCCAGCGCGATCAGCAAAGCCAGGCTGAGGGCCTGCTCGAGCCAGAAGACGGCTCCCATCACCGCCGCCAGAATGGCCAGCTTGACGCGCGGATCGAGGCGGTGCAGCCAGGACTCGCCGCTGACGTATTGGCCCAGGGTCAGATTGCGCAGGAACTCGATGGCCACGGCCCTCCGCGCGTCAGTATAGCACAGTCAGTGCTGGGCGTGGCTGGAGACCTCGCTCAGGCGCTTGGACTTGGTATAGGCCGAGAACACGGCCTTGGAGAGGATGGTGCGCAGCCCGCCCTTCTCCATCTGGTAGAGAGCGTCGGCGGTGGTGCCGCCAGGAGAGGTGACCTGGTTGCGCAACTCCGCGAGGTGGGTGGAGTTGGCCTGGATGGCAAACTCCACCGAGCCCTTGACGGTCTGCAGCACCAGCTCCTGAGCGATACGCCGAGGAAAGCCCATGTGCACGCCGGCGTCCACCAGCGCCTCCATGAACAAGAAGACGTAAGCGGGGCCGGTGCCCGAGAGGGCGGTGGCCTTGTCCAGGTCGCTCTCATGGTCGACGTAGATCTCCTTGCCCAGCGCCTGCAGCAGGGCCCGCGCCCGGGCCGAGTCGGCCTGGGAGACCTCGGGGGTGGATGTCCAGACGCTCATCCCCTCCCCGATGCGGGCCGGGGTGTTGGGCATCACCCGCACCACGGCGCCGTGAGCCAGCAATTGCTGGATGCTCTGGCTGGTGGCTCCAGCCACGATGCTCAGGACCAGCTGGTCGCTCTTGATCTTCCCCTTCATCTCGCCCAGAACCTCGGCCAGCACCTGAGGCTTGACGGACAGCACGACCGTCTCAGCTCCCTCGGCCGCAGCCAGGTTGTCGGTGGTGGCGTGCACCCCGTAGCGCTCGCGCAGGAAGTCACCCCGGGCCGGGAGCGTGTCCGAGCAGTGTATCTGCTCAGGCAAGTAGAGCTTGTGAGCCAGAATTCCCAGGATCATGGCCTCGGCCATGACTCCGCTTCCAATGAAGGCGATCTTGGACATAGACTCCTCGAGTTCCGCTTGGTTTCGGGGCGGGCCCTTTCACGCGCGCAGAGGGGGTTCCTCCCCGAGCCGCCGAAGCGGCCGCTCATGAACGTTCTCTTTCTGGCCGCCGAGGCGGTCCCTTATGTCAAGATCGGTGGGCTGGGCGACGTGGCCGGAGCCATGCCCCAGGCCCTGCGACGCGAAGGCGTCGATGTGCGTTTGATGGTGCCCCGCTATGGCACGGTCGACCCGGGCAAATGGCAGTTGAGCAAGGTGCTGGACAACTTCCCGGTCTACATGGACTGGCGACGCGAGGAATGCCAGCTGCTGGCTACCCCGGACGGGAATACTCTCTTCCTGGAGAACCAGTATTTCTTCGGCTCACGCGACTCGATCTACGGTCATGGTGACGACGCCGAGCGCTTCGTGCTGTTCAGTCGGGCCGCCCTGGAGGCGTGCCGATACGCGGGCTGGAGGCCGGACATCGTGCACGCCCACGACTGGCACTCGGCGGCCGCTCTGCGGGTGCATTGGGCAGCTCCCGACCGGGCCGGCCTGGTCTTCACCATCCACAACATCGCCCACCAGGGTGCCTTCGTGCCCGAGAAATGGCCCCTGGTCGGAGTCTACGACGCCAGGGGTCCGCTCAACCTGATGGAACAAGCAATCTGGGCCGCCGACGTGGTCACCACCGTGAGCCCTACCTACGCCCAGGAGATCCAGCGGCAAGAGTATGGGTTCGGGCTGGAAGGCAAGCTGCGCGAGAAGGCGCACCGACTGGCCGGAATTGTCAACGGCATCGACATGGAGTCCTACGACCCGGCCACCGACAGGGCCCTGGCCGCCCGCTTCCATGCCGGCGACCTGCGGGGCAAGGCGGCCTGCAAGGCCGACCTGCAGCGTCGGGTAGGGCTTCCTCAGCGGCCCGACGTCCCCCTGATCGGGGTGGTCTCTCGACTCGACGGCCAGAAGGGGATCCGGCTCATCGTGGAGGCCTTGCAAAGCATCATCCACCTCTCGGACGCCCAGCTGATGGTGCTCGGCTCGGGGCTGCACGACTACGAGCAGGCCTTCCACTGGGCCACCGTCCACCACCCCGAACGGGTGGCCAACTTCATCGGCTTCAACGCCGACCTGGCACGCCAGGTCTATGCCGGCAGCGACATCTTCCTGATGCCCTCCTGGTTCGAGCCCTGCGGCATCTCCCAGATGCTGGCCATGCGCTACGGCACCCTGCCGGTTGCTCGGGCGACCGGGGGGCTGGTGGATACCATCGTGGACCGCCATCATCCGGAGGGAGTAGGCTACCTCTTCGGCCCTTACGAGACGGGCGACATGCTGGGGGCTCTGGCCCGGGCTCTGGGCGACTATCGCCAACGCCCCTCATGGGAGGAGGCGATGCGCCGGGCCATGAGCGTCGACTTCTCCTGGACCCGCTCGGCCCGCAGCTACATTTCTCTCTACAACTGGGCGCTCGAGCTGCGCGGATAGCACGACCCCGGGAGGAACCCGGGATTCGGATTCGAAAATCTCCTCAGACCGAGAAGAAGACAGGAGGCAAGCCGTGCAACCTGCCACCACGGAGCCGTATCGTCCCGAAACCGAGCCCCCGAGCTACCGGCCGCTTTCCACCCGGGAGCGGCTCTGGACCACCATCTCGCTGAGCCCCGACCGGGCCGAGCTGATCCGGGCCACCTACCGTTACCTGTGCATCAGCTGCGCCGCCGCCATGGCGGGCGGCTGGGTGGGCTACCAACTCGAGCCCTGGGTCCAGTTCATGTGCACCTGGCCGGGCTGGATCACGGCCATGATCCTCATCAACGTTCTGCCCAACCTGGCCCTGCGTTTCTCTCGCTCCGACCCGATGAAGGCCTCGCTGGCCCTGGCCGCTGACGGCTTCGTGTCTGGCATGGTGCTGGCGCCGCTCATCTTCATCGCCATGATCTTGAGCGTGGGCAGTCTGGGCCCCAACCTGGTGCAGCAGGCGCTGGTCATCACGGCCGTGATCTTCGGAGCGGTGACCTTCGCTGTCTACAAAAGCGGCCAGCACTACTCCGCCCCCCGGGCCATGATGATGGGGATGTTCTTCGCCATCGCCGGGGCCATCCTGATCAACGGGGTGTTCCTTCACAGCGGCCTGGTGGGCACGCTCATCACCGCCGGCATCGGCATCTTCGGCACCATGACCCTGGTCTACTCGACCTCCGGCGTGCTGCACGACCCCGAGTATGACAACCCGGTCTACGGCGCGGTGACGCTGTTCGCCGGCCTGTTCATGGTCTTCCAGGCCGTGTTGCGCATCTTGATGATGTTCGCCGGCGGCCGGCGCGACTGACCAACCTCGAGCAAGGAGCCCCGCTGCCTGGCAGCGGGGCTTTTTTCATGCTCTGAGGGCCAGCTCTTCCAGCCTGGTGACCGGAGCCTGGCAGCTATAGCTCGAGCAGACGTAGACGCCCGGGCCTTTCTTGCCCTCCAGCAAGGGCCAGCTCGGACCCGTCTGGGCAAGAATGGCGCGGGGCAGAAACTGCCGGGCCACTTCGGCCTTCAGGTCGGGATCCGGACCGGTGAAGACGATCTCCTGAGGAGGGCCCAGGTAGAAGTGAATGGCCCGCAGCAACAACCCGAAAGCCGCCGGCATGGCCTGAGCCAGGGGAGCCAGCCGGCGAATGCCGGCCTCGGCCAGCTCGCTGAAGCTGGTCTCGCCAGTCAGCCGGCCCAGCCAGAGCAGGCAGAGCAGCATCATGGAGTTGCCCGAAGGGGTCGCCCCGTCCTCCAACTCGGAGGGCCGCATCAAGAGGTCTTTCTGGTCGGGGTCGGAGAGGAAGAACGTCCGGTCGTCGGCATCCCAGAAGCGCTCCACCGCGAGCCGGGCCAGCCTCACCGCCTGATCCACCCTGGCCGAGTCGAACTCCACCTGGTAGAGGTGCAAGAGGGCCCAGATCAGACCGGCGTAGTCATCCACGTAGCCCAGACCGGAGGCGCGGCCCGCCATCCAGGTGTGGGCCAGACGGCCGTCGCCCAGGCTCATCTGCTGCAGCACGAAGTCCACGTTGCGGTGTGCGGTGGCCACGTAATCGGCCCGTCCCAGGGCTGCCCCGGCTTTGGCGAAGGAGGCCGCCATCAGACCATTCCAGGCCACCAGCACCTTGTCGTCCCGGCCAGGGGCCACTCGCTTCTTGCGCGCCTCCAAGAGTATCTTGCGAGCCTTCTCGACCCGCTCGCGCACCTCGTGCACTTTCAGGTCGTGGCGCGCGGCCACCACGTCTTCGTCCAGGGGCCGGTGGAGAATGCTGGTGCCGTGCTCGAAATTGCCTCCCCGCTCGACGCCCAGGGCTTCGCCCACCACCCGCGCATCCTCGGCTCCGAGCAGGTGCTCGAGCTCGGCGGGGGTCCACACGAAAGACTTGCCCTCCTCGCCCTCCGAGTCGGCGTCCTGGGTGGAATAAAAGCCTCCCTGCCGATCGGTCATCTCGGCCATGACGTAGTCGAGCGTCTCCACCGCGATGCGCTGGAACAGCTCCTCGCCGGTGGCCTGCCAGGCCTCCAGGTAGAGCTCGGAGAGCAGGGCGTTGTCGTAGAGCATCTTCTCGAAGTGGGGCACGAGCCACTTCTCGTCCACCGAGTAGCGATGAAAGCCGCCACCGAGCTGGTCGTAGAGACCTCCTCGGGCCATTTTTCTCAGGGTGGTTTCCACCATGGAGCGGGCGATGGGAGAGTCCAGGCGCAGCAGGGCGCTCAGCTTGAGAGGGTTGGGGAACTTGGGTCGGCCTCCAAAGCCTCCGTTGCGCGGGTCGAACTGGCGCTGCATGCGGTGCATGGCCTCGTCGAGCAGGCTGGAGTCGAGCATGGTGGGCTTCTCGGGCAGACGACGGGTCTTCTCCAGTGCCTCCACCAGCTCTTTGGCGGTGGCTGCCACATCCTGGCGCCGCTCACGGTAGGCCTCGGCCAGGCGCAGCATCAGGTCGGGAAAACCGGGCATGCCCATGCGCGACTCGGGCGGGAAGTAGGTTCCCCCGTAGTAGGGCTCGAGCTGGGGGGTGAGCCAGACGCTCATGGGCCAGCCCCCGTGTCCGGTCAGGATCTGGACCGCCTGCATGTAGATCCGATCCAGGTCAGGCCGCTCCTCCCGGTCCACCTTGATGTTCACGTAGTGCTCGTTCATCACCCGGGCGATGCCAGGGTCCTCGAAGCTCTCGTGCTCCATGACGTGGCACCAGTGACAGGCTGAGTAGCCGATGGAAAGAAAGATCGGTCGGTCCTCGCGGCGGGCGCGCTCAAGCGCCTCTTCCCCCCATGGATACCAGTCCACCGGGTTGCTGGCGTGCTGCAAAAGGTAAGGGCTGGTCTCCTGGCTCAGGCGGTTGCTGCTCATGGGCGGCTCCTTTCCTGCCGCGCCGCGGCAATCCTGGCAAGGCAGGAAACGCCCTCCCCTTCGTTCGAAGGCCTGTTCTCCATCACCAGAGAAGGCAGGCCCGGCTGTGGAATTTGGCATCACGTTCAAGGGAGACATCAGCCCCGAGCGCACCGTTGCGTTGTGCAAGCAGGCCGAGGCGGCAGGATTCGACTACGTCTGGTTCTTCGACTCGCACGTGCTGTGGCCCGAGTGCTACACCACCATGGCCGTCTGCATGCGCGAGACCGAAAGGCTGCGCTACGGACCCTGCGTGACCAACCCCGGTGTGCGCGACTGGACCGTGGCCGCCTCCACCTTTGCCCAGCTCAACCGTCTCAGCGGCAACCGCTACGACCTGGGCGTGGGGCGGGGCGACAGCTCGCGGCGCGTGCTGGGAAAAAAACCCCTCAACCTGCAGACCATGGTCGAGTTCTCGCGCGCCTGCGTGGATCTGGCCGCGGGGAAGAAGGTCGAGGTCGATGAGCGCGAGGTCGAGCTGGTCTGGTCCAACTCCCCCATGCCCGCCTGGTTTGCCGCTTACGGTCCCAAAGCCCTGGCCTGCGCCGGCGAGCATGCCGACGGGCTCATCCTGCAGCTGGCCGACCCGTGGCTGGTCAAGTGGTTCAGCAAGCAGGCCCTGGAGGCGGGCGAAAAGGCCGGCCGGGATATGAGCAGGTTCCGCATCATGTCGGCCGCTCCGGTCTGGGTGGGCGATCTGGAGAAGGGCCGGGCCCAGACGAAGTGGTTCCCGGCCATGGTGGGCAACCACGTGGCCGACCTGGTGGAGAAGTACGGTAAGGACGGCGGGGGGGACGTGCCCGAGCGCCTGGTGCAGTACATTGAAGGGCGCAAGGGCTACGACTACAAGCACCACGCCGACAAGAACGCAGACCACCTCGACTTCATCAGCTCCGACATCATCGATAGCTTCAGCATTCTGGGCGATCCGGCGGCTCATATCCACAAGCTGGAAGAGCTCAAGCGAGCGGGCGTCACCCAGTTCAACATCTATCTCATGTGTGAAGAGGAAGAGCGCATCGTAGCCGAATACGGCGACCATGTCCTCCCGCACTTCCGCTGAAGCTCCCGTGGCCACAGGAGCCTGGCTGACGGCCGTCGCGCCCGATAAGCAGGTGCAACGCTGGGTCATCCCCGAGACGGAAGTCCTTGTGGGGCGGCCCGAGGCGCAGGAGCCGGAAGGCAAGCTCACGGTGGCCGGCGACCCCACCCTCAGCCGGCGCCATTTCTGGGTGGCCCGCACCCTGACGGGGCTGCGCGTCCGCCGCTGTCCCGAGGCTCGCAACCCGATCTTCTTCCGTGGCCAGGACAGTGACGACTTCGAGCTTTCGGCCGGCCAGCACTTCGTGGTGGGCAGCACCCACTTCCAGTTCGCCACGAGCGACCGCTCCTCTGAGCCCCCCACCCCGGCCCGCGAGATGACGCTGGCCCACTCCAGTCGCGAGGGGGCGCGCGAGCGTCAAGCCCGCGAGTGCCTGCACGCCATGACCCGCCTTTTGCCCCGCCTCAAGCGGGCCACCGACGAGCAGGGCCAGTGGGAGGGGGCGCTGGAAGTGCTGGCCGGAGTGCTGCCCCGGGCCAGCACGGTGATGGCCCTGAAGATCGAGCCCGAGCGGCTCGAGCAAGACCAGGGCGACTTCTACCAGGTGCTCCACTCCTACCAGCCCATGGCCATGAGCCGTCCGCTCCCACCGAGTCGACGACTGCTCCGCTCCGCTTTCAAAGGCCAGGAGACCTCGCTCCACCTCTGGGAGGACGCGGGTGGGGGCGAAGGGCTCACCGTCCAGGCCCAGATGACCTGGGCCCTGGCCGCCCCTGTGCCCGGCACCGACTACGCACTCTATGCCTGGGGGGGCGAGATGGGCAGCACGCTCACCATGGGCACCGAGGACCAGCCCGGCCAGCAAGAGCGCGTGCTGGTCGACCTGGTGGCCGAGACCCTGGCTCACTACCTGGTGCTGCGCCAGATGCACCAGCTCGAAGGCCAGGTGGGCCAGTTCTTCTCGCCCGCCCTGCGCAAGCTGCTGCTCCAGCGAGGCTCGGAGGCAATCCTGCATCCGGCCCGTCGGCAAGTGACCGTGCTTTTCTTCGACCTGCGCGGTTTCTCTCGGGCCACGGAGAAGGCCGACGAGGGGTCTCAGGACCTGGACAAGATGCTCGAGCACCACGACGCCCTGACCGAGGTCATGACCATGGTGACGGGGGCCGTCTTCGAGGAAGAGGGGATCGTGGTGGACTATCAGGGGGACGCCATGCTGGCCTGCTGGGGCGCGCCCATGGCCTGTGAGGATCATTCCCTGCGGGCGGTACGCACGGCCCGAACCATTCTGGAGAAGCTGCACGGGCTGGACGTGCCCTTCGGCACCCAGGCCCCAGGAGGGCGCCGCCAGGTCATGCGGTGCGGCATGGGCATCGGCTGTGGCGAGGTGGTGGCCGGACAGATCGGAGCCCGCCACCAGATCAAGTATGGCGTGATGGGCCGGGTGGTCAACCAGGCCTCGCGCCTGGAGGGGTTGACCAAGTACATCGGCGTGCCAGTGCTCATGACCGCTGACGTGCGCGCCTCGCTGGGCCAGGAGGTGCTGTGTCGGCGGGTGGGCCGCATCCGTCCGACCGGAATGGCCGAGGCGCTGCTCTTGCACGAGCTGGTCGTGCCGGTCGAGCTGGGTGGCAGCGGCCTCTCAGGCGACGAGGTGACCGCCTACGAGGCGGGCGAGGCGCTCTTTACCGAAGGCCGTTTCATGGACGCCCTGGGCTCGCTGCGCCAGGTGCCCCTGGAAGACCCGGTGGGAAGCTTTCTGACGCGCCGGGCTTACCAGCTGATGGACGAAGGCGCTCCCGAAGGCTGGGAGGGCGTGCTGGAGTTCAAGGCCAAGTAGAGCCGAGCATAGCGCTCGAGCCCAATCCGGAGGTGGGGCGGCAGGGAGGCGGGTGTAGTCATCCGCTCGATCTGGGCGACCCTGCGAGGGATGGCTTTGAAGTCGATGTCCACCTGGTCTTTGATCTTGTGTCTCATAGACCAAGCGTAAGGCAGGTGGGCTCAGACTTCAGTGATCATGCGTCACGTTTCAGGCCCAAACTTGCAGGGGCGGTCGACCCGTCAGCGACGACAGGAGCGGTCGACCCATCAGCGACGACAGGAGCGGTCGACCAGTTGAGGCACGAACTTCTGATAAAGCTCGCTGAGCTTCTTCTGGTAGTAGGCCACGTTCTCGTCCGGGCTGGCCGGATCGTGCTCCACCACGCGCTTGCAGTTGTTGTAGGCGGTCACGCTGGCTTTCTGGCCGGTAATGTAGTAGCTGACCGAGTCTCCGGCCACGTAGCCTCGCTCAGCGGCCAGAGCCAGCTCGTAGGCGGCGGCCCGGTTGCGCGAGCCAGCCCCGGTTTTCTTGCGATAAGCCTCGGGTGACTCGGACAGGGTCTCGGTGCGGGCCAGGTCGCGCACCAGAACCCTGCGCTGCTGCAGGGCCTCCAGGGTCTCGCGGTAGAGCTGCTCCACCTGCTCCCCGTGGCCGGACAGAACCAATCGGAGCATCTGCTCGACAAACTTGCGTAGATAGGGCTCCAGGCTGCGAGAGCGCAGGCCCGAGCCCTTGACGGTCAACTGGCCGGCCTCATCGAGCAGGGCGTAGTTCTTCATTTTGTGGCAGTACATGGCGACATAGCGACCGTCCAGCTCGACTTGCAGGCCGGCCGGGAACTCGGCGTTCAGAGCCTGGACCAGCGCCTCCTCGGCCGACTTGCCCTGCACCTCGGGGGGAGGCACGAAGTAGACCCCGTCGGTGTCCACCTCCAGGATGGTGGCCCCGCGGCTCTTCAGCCACTCGATCATCCGGGTGAGCAACTGGCGGCCCTCGGACGTGACCCGGGCGGCCTGCTCGAAGTCGCTGAAGTTACCCTGAGCAAAGCCCAGGTAGCCGTAGAAAGAGTTGATCAGGATCTTGAAGATGGTCTGGAGAGCGTTGTAGAATTGGCGCTCTTCTGGGGCCTGACTGGCGCGGTGCAGGCGGCGGGCCTCCAGGCGAAAATTGCGAAGGTCGCTGAGCAGCCATCGAAACACCCCCAGCGTGTCGCCCCGGGGCCACAGCTCGTGCTCCACCATCAAGGACGGATAAAGCGAGGCCACGTCGCAGTGCAGCACCCCGCGGGCCACTCCGGCGTGCTCCTGGGCCGTCAGTCCACCGGCGAACTCCTGCACGCCGGGCCGTGCCGGCAGGCTGGCGCGCCGACGCAAATACTCGCGCAAGAAGAGCGAGTTGATGCGGGTGGCGTTGCCCCGCAAGATAACATGCTCATAGCCGTAGGGGAAGATCTGAGTCTGCAGGTAGTAGGGGTAGGCCAGCACCCGGGCCACCTCCAGAATCAGGCCGGCGTCCTGGCGAGCCTGAGCGAGCACCCGGTCGGGCCGGTTGTGGAACAGTCCGGCCCGCTCGGGCGGCGAGAGCCAGGAGGATTCGGGAATTCCGACTCCCAGGTGGTCGGCGACCTCGCGCAGCTCATAGGAGGGCAGGTCGCGCTCGGAGACGTCGTAGAGCTGGGTGAGGATCCAGAGATCGAGCAGATCGCGGCCGCGAATCTCCCAGCGCGGATAATCCAGAGTGCGCTCGGCGATGAACATGCGCGAGATCTGATAGCGCGCAGGGCTACCATCCCGGCCCAGATCCAACGGAATCTCAAGCTGTTTGGAACGACGGTAGAGGTAGCGCAGAGTGGTCTTGAACAGATCGTGGCCCTCGATGACGTCCGGGTCGCGCTCTCGCACCATGGCCACGAAACGCTCCAGCATCTCCTCTTCGGTCAGCTCATCCAGGCTGAGCACGGTCTCCCAGCCGGTCGGCTCGCGCAAAACGATGGCCAGAATCGGGTCTCGGTCGGGCGAGGAGAACTCGAACCCTTCGGTCAGGTCGGTTTCGATGGTGATGGCCAGCCGGCGCAGCTCCTCGAAGGCGATGCCACGGTAGAAAGTGCGCCCGGTCCAGAGCAGGTACTGGTGGATGACATCGGGGCTGAAGATCTGGGGGGACTGCTGGTGCGCGGGGGAGTGCCCGCAGGCTTTGGCGACGTGGCGGCTCACTTTGCGCAGCTCGCTCATATCAGGGCAGCGGACCAGGAAGCGAAAAAGGCCCTCCCCGGACAGCGGCACAAGCTCGAAACGGGCGCTGCAGCCCTCAAGCAGCTCGCTCTGGCTCAGCCAGAGAAAGGGCTGAAAGTCTTCCGAGCGCTGCTCGACCCCCTGGTCGGTGCGCCACCAGGTGGTCACGCCGACCGCCTCCTCGGCCGCCCCCACTAACCCGTGAGTATGATCAGAGCCGAAGAGGGCTGGATGATCGGCCAGGGGCAAATGGTCCAGCGAAAGCCTCACGGGGGCGGCTTCTTGAGCAACGCGCAAAAGTCTTTCCAGAAATCTTGAGCGCCAGGAAGTCTGGCCCTTCATCCTGGGGCAAATTCCGGGCCCGACCTGTGCGCTTCGCTCAGCCCGGCCCGGGAGGACCTGCGCCCGGCCGGGCGCGAACGCCCGCTCATGGAGCCGGTGGACTACGATATCGAGCCCTCCCAGGATCTGCTTCGTTTGATGTGGAGTGACGGGCGGACCACCATGCATTCCATGGCCGACCTGCGACGGGAGTGCCCCTGCGCTTCCTGCCGCGCCGAGCGCGAGAAGATGAAAAACCCGACGGGGCTGCGCGTCCTGAGCGGGCCCGCCCCGACCGTGCAGCAGGCAGTCATCTTGAAGGTGCACCCGGTAGGGCGCTATGCCCTGCGCTTTGACTGGAACGATCGCCACTCCACCGGGATCTACAGCTACGAGTTCTTACTCGAGCATAGCCAGTAGTCAGCGACGACAGGAGCGGTCGACAGTCAGCGACGACAGGAGCGGTCGACAGTCAGCGACGACAGGAGCGGTCGACCCGATCTTTCAGCATTTTTTCAGGGTCGACTGGTAGTTTACAACTACAGCAATCTGCGAGCAGGGAGGCGTGCGATGATCGACAACAACAACCTTCGCGTCAACTCATCCAATCAGTATTTGATGAGCAGCGCCTCGGGCCGTAACTCGGCCTGCCTGACGGCGCCTGAGCACGGCGAGCTGCTGATCGACAGCGGGCTGAACAGCCTGGCCTGGCTCGAGCAGCCCATGTCGTTGGCCGAGATGCAAAGGAACGGCAACTCAAGCTTCGTTCTCTGACCTCTCGGGCCCATCGAGGAAGCTCCATCAAATACTCTCTTTAGACGCACGAAAATGGGTCGCCCCGGAAAGGGCGACCCATTTTCACGGGAGCCGGACTCTTTGTGGTGGCGGGGCTTTGCTTCGACACCACAACCGGTTTTGCATTAACCTGCTAATTTAGAAGTCGACCTTCATCTCAGCCATGAACTGGTGGGCGCTGTAGTTGCCACCGGCAAAGGCCCGCTGCTGGAAATCGAGGTAGCGGTAGTCGAGCGACACTCGAGTATCGCGCGAGAGCTCAAAGTCCAGTCCGATGTTGGGAATGGCCTGGGTAAAGCTGGTGTTCAGCACCCCGCTGAATCCGCGGTAGTCAAGATACCAGAAGCCACCGCGAATATCGATGTCCTCGAACATCGGGTAGGCCAGAGACAGCTTGTAAACGTCTTCGGTCAGGCTCATCGCGTCGATGGCCGGGCCGCCACGCCGCAGATTGTAGCGGAAGTAGTCGGCTCCGAGTTGCAACTGGTTGTCGAACTCGTGGCGGAAACCGGCGCCGTAGGACTCGACCTTGCCGAGCTGGGTGCCGCCAGCCTGGAGCATCGGGAAGAGCGGCTCGATGTTGCCCACTGTCTGCACCTGGGCCGGAGTGGTGGCCTTGACCTGCTGCAAATTTTGGTAGTTGACGAACACCGAGGTCTTACCGTTCTTGTTCCACTGGTCCTCATTCCAGGCGTAGCTTCCGTTGAACTGGACGCCCTTGCGATTGTTCGGGTAGTTCAGGTAGTCATGCAACTGGTAGTAAGCCGAGTAGTAGGTTCCGTAGGGCAGGAAGACCGGAATGGCAGGCGAGGTCGGATAGGCGATCATGAACGGGTCGTAAGTCGGGTCCGTATGCTGATACTGCAAGCTCAGGTAAAGCCGCTCCATGGGGGCAGCGCTGATACCCAGCCGGTAAAGGTTGCCCGAAACCGTGGTCGAGAACAGGTTCCCCTGGCGATCCGGGTTGTAGTTCGAGTGGGCATACTCCCCAAACAGGCGCAGGTCGATGTCTTCCACCACCTGGCCGTCGGCGTGCAGACCGAAAGTGACTTCTTCCTGGGGACCGACGAAGGTGCGCGCCGTATTGGTGCGCGTGTCGAGCCAGGAGGAGGTGGAGACCGGCGGAGCGCCAGGCCCGGTGAAGGGCACGGCCGGCAGGGGCACCAGGCCCGAGCCGAAGCGCACGCCGTCATTATGGGAGTCATTGACGGTGCGGGCCAGATTGAGGTCGACCATGCCCTGCTTGAACTCGTAGCGGATGTTGCCCGCCATTGACTGGGTGTTGTAGGCCGTCAGCTCGGGCAGAATAGTGTAGAGGGCTTCGTACTTCCAGCCGGAGTCGGTCCCGGCGATCGAGCCGTTGACATTGAAACCGTTCATCGAGAGCCAGCGCGGCTTCTGGTAACCAGGGTTGCGCGGTCCCTGGAGCACGAAGCCCTCCACGTAACGTGGGAAAAATGAGCCGATGGTGAGCTTGGTATCGCTGGGACGATGCTTGACCCAGAAGTTGTCGAGCACCATACGGGTAAAGGGCTGATTGTTGTCGGGCTGCTGACCAGGGATCACACCGCCGCGAGCGGTCCACTGGTTGAGCAGAAAGGGAGGGGTGATCCCCCAGTAGGCATCCACGCCCTGGTCACCTTGAGAGGTGAAGGCTACAAATTCGGCCCCGGCCAGGATGTCGTCCGAAACATCAGCATTCAGACCGAGGGTGGCCGCTGACGTGAAACCGGTTCCCTCCATGAGCAAGCGACCGGTCGACCAGTCGATCCCCGGGTTGGCAGCGGTGCCGATGGTGGCCGGACCGGACAGGTTGTTCGAAACTGCGATGGTATGCAAACGGCCATAAAAGCGGATCCGCTCGAGCTCACTGACGCGCTTGTCGAGACGACCCACGTTCTCCTCGAGATTGGTGACCCGAACACCGAGGGCCTGAAGCTCCTCGCGATAAGCCTCAACCAGCTTGCGCAGATCGTTGAGCTCGGCCTTGGTGGCGAAGGTCGCGTGCTCTTGCTCCATCTTGGCCAGCAAGCGGGCGATGACCATGGCGACCTCGTAGCGTGTTGCGGCCCGATCGCCTTTGAATGTCCCGTCCGGGTAGCCTTCGACCAGACCTTTGGCTGCCAGTGCCCGCAGGGCATCCGAAGCCCAGTGGTTCTCTGGAGCGTCCGGGAATAACGGAGCCGCCACACTCTGAGCTGCCAAAATCGACACGAGTGAGAGCCCACCGACAAAATTCCACAACCGTTGCACCGATCGATGCCCCCTTATGCAGATTCGCCCCGGTAGGCACGAAGAAACTTCAGTACGTCCGGGTTTCATTTTGAATACCATTCTATTCTTGAGTTTTCCGCAGTATTCTCGCAGGAACTGTTTTCCCCTTCCGAATCTCTAGAAAGTGAAAAAAACGTTCGAGACAGTTATCGTTGGCGGCGGCGCAGCCGGTTTTTTTGGGGGCCTTCGACTGCGTGCGCTGGCACCTCGTGCCTCGATTCTGGTGCTGGAGTCGGCCGCCCGGCCGCTGGGCAAAGTGCTCATCTCGGGCGGCGGGCGCTGCAACGTCACGCACGACCTCAACGACCTGGAAGGGCTGTTGGAGTTCTATCCTCGCGGCGGGCCAGCTCTGGCCTCCATCCTGCGCCGATTCATGCCGGCCGACACGGTTAAGTGGTTCGAGTCACACGGGGTCAAGCTCAAGACCGAGGCCGACGGGCGCATGTTCCCGGTTACGGACCGCTCCCAGAGCATCGTGGACTGCCTGCTCAAACAGGCTGCCCGGTCGGGGCTCGAAGTCCGTTCCGGCGACCCGGTTAAGTCCATCGCATTGAGTCCCGAGGGTTACCTGGTCCAATCCAAGAGCGGGCTGTTCTCGTGCCGGACCGTGCTGCTCGCCAGCGGTAGCTCCCCGGCGGGATATCGTTGGGCCACCGCCCTGGGCCACGATCTCATTGCGCCAGTGCCTTCTCTGTTCTCTTTCAAAGTGGACAGTCCGCTGCTCCAGGGTCTGGCCGGAGTCAGCCTGAGCCGCTCACGGGCCAGCTTACTGCTCGACCCTCCCATCACCCAGGAGGGCCCCTTGCTTGTCACCCATTGGGGCCTGTCGGGGCCCGCCATTCTGAAGCTCTCGGCCTGGGGAGCCCGGGTTCTCGCTGATTGCAGCTGGCGTTGCCCTCTGTCTCTTGACCTCGTCCCCGATCACACGGGCGCGGAGCTGCGTCGACTCCTGCTGGGACAAAAGCAGGGCGGGCGACACCAACTGGGCAACCCACCCCTCGAGCTACCCCGCAGCCTGTGGCGAGCCGTGCTGAAAGGGGGCGAGCTGGAACCTCAAAGGGTCTGGGCCGAGGCCTCGAACCGCGCTCTGGGCTGCCTGGCCGAGCGTCTGAAGGACTGGCGCTTCGAAATCGTCGGCCGAGGCGTCTTCAAAGACGAATTCGTGACCGCGGGAGGAGTTCCGCTGGAGCAGGTCCAGCTCAAGACTCTGGAGTCGCGGCGCTCGCCGGGCCTGTTTCTGGCCGGAGAGATTCTGAACGTAGACGGATTGACCGGTGGGTTCAACTTTCAGAGTGCCTGGGCCAGCGGCTGGGTGGCCGGCCAGGGAATTGCCGCCAGGTTGCAGTGAAGAAATGGTCGTCTGGCATGACTCAAGAAATCACCCGAGAGCCAGTGCGCCCCTTCATCGCTGAGATCGTCTTGGGAGAGGGAAAACGGACCTGGCTACGAACGCGTTTTGACTGTTTGGCCTGAAGGAGTGTCCATGAAAAAGCATGCCTGGTGCGCCGCGGCCCTTTTCGCGGCCCTGACCTTCGGATGCGGCGGCGACTCTGCCACCAACACAGGAGGTGGCGACGTCCCTGATCCATTCCCCCTCCAGGGCAGCTTCCGACTCGACCTGGGAGCCTTCGGACCTGGTAACGTCGCCGATCTGCTCTTCTTCACCACGCCTGCGAATGGCGATGCCAGCTTGCAGGTCAATCTAGACAACCAGAACCGGGAGCCGGTTTCGCCGCGCACCGGCGAAGAGACCGGCAACGACGCGAGCGAGCTCGCCTCCAAGGACCTGCCCCCCTCAGTGTGCCAGGCAGAGCGCGGCGAGATCGCGCGCGCCATCAAGCAGCGTGCCAACGGCGGCGACGAGAGCCTGCAGCCCCGATTTGAGCAGGTGGACCAGGGCAGCGACATCACCTTCTTCGTGGTGGGCCCGGGCAACCTGACCTGCCGCAAGATTCTGGCCGAAAGCCAGACCACGAATTGTGTGATTTTCGCCGAGGTCCGCAATGGGCAACCCGTGCTGAGCATCGAGCGCGCTCTGGCCATCGCCCAGGCCTGGGACAGCAACAACCCCGCCAGCCCTGGCTCGGGTATCTACGCTCAGGTCCGGGCCGCTTTCGGCTCGGAGTGGACGGCCAACGGGGGGCGCGACGGCGATAGCAAGATCGTGCTGGTTTTCTGCAGCGGAGAGAGCGTCGGATCGAGCCTGTTCGGCTTCTTTCGTCCGTCTGACGAGTTCAGCAAGACCGAGATAAGCACCTCCAACGAGGGCGAGATCCTCTACCTGAATGCGGACAAGTCCGATTTCGACACGCTGGCCACCATGGCCCACGAGTTTCAGCACATGGTGCGCTTCAATCAAAAGCTCATCCAGCAGGGTACGTTCGCCGGAACAGCTGAGAATGACACGATCGATGAGGGTGCCTCGATGGTCGCCGAGGAGATTTGCGGTTACCGCCTCGACGCGGCCGGCGGCGGAAACCGGTTCATGTTCCAATGCTGCCGCTCCTACCTTGAAGAAGCGGCCGATAGCAATCTGTTCGATGACTTCAACGGCGCCTATCGATTCTATGGCGGTGGCTATCTTCTGGTGAAGTACTTTCGTGAGCAGTTTGGCCAGGCCGCCTTCCTCACGTTCAACACGAACACTGGCATCGGATTCAGCAACATGGCCTCAGTGGCCGGATTGAGCCAGACCGAGCTCTTCCGCCGCTTCTCCCTGGCTCTGCTGGCCTCGGGGTTCACGGGATCGGTGCCGCCCGAAGGCCGCTTCCCCTCGGGGTTCAGCACGCAAGGATCCTTTTCCATCAACGAGTTAGGATCCGTCTCGCTGCCAGGTCTCCAGCCCGCCACGGTACTCAATCCCCCGTCCAGTCCGAGAGATCTGACGGTGCTGGCCTTTGCGCCCACTCTGGTTCGACTCCAGGGAGGCTCGGGGCAGAACCTGGTGGTCGAGGGCACGACAACGGGTCAGGGCGCCCTGCAGGCCGTCACCGAGAGTGTCATCGGCGTGGTGGCCTCGACGGTGGCCCAGAACCTGGGCACAGCGGAGGGTCTCGGCCGGGGGTCGATGGCGCACGAAGGCACCCCGCCCGCGGAAGTCCCTCACTTAGAGGCTCTCTGGGTGGTCGACTGAGCCCTGTCGCCGTAGCGGATGGAAAGAGGGCCGCGAAGCTGCGGCCCTCTTTCCATGCAGGAAGGTTAACGCACCACCAGTCGGTCCGAGCCGCTTCGTCCGAAGGTCTCGGGATTGTACATCTCTTCGGCCTTGGAGGGCGGCACCACGTAGCTCCCGGGCGTGGTGGCCCGGGCCACGTAGGTGTAGTCGTAGACGCCCTCCCATAAGAGAGAGGTGAACGCCTCCACCCGCTCGTCGCGCATGTTCTGGTGCTCGTACCAGGTGCCCATCCAGTACCAGTAGGGCCCGATGGCATCGCGCTGCTTCGGATCCTGAGGCACGGTGCCGGTAACCTTGAGAGCCGGGTTGAGAGGCTCGAGCCCGGCCGGCAACGGATCCACCAGGGCCACATGGTAGCGTCGGTTGGGCGCCACCATGGTCAGGCGCACCCGCACCCGGGCGCCAGCCTTGACGGTCCACACCCCTTCGGCATCTTGAGTCACGTCTTCCTTATCGTCCACGGCCTCGTAACGGCGCTGCACGGTGAAGCCGTGGTCGGCCGGATCGAGCTTGAGGTCTTTGGGCGCGTAGCGCATCCCGATACGATAGTAGAGGCGGCCCGGGCCTTCCTTGCTGAGCACCAGATCCTGCTTGCCCTTGCCCGCCAGCCAGCTCATGGGCACCTCCAGGCCTTTGCGGTCGGGGCTGCGGCCGACGAAGCGCTGCTCGCCGGCGTACTGCTTGCCCAGCCAGACCCGGGCCACGAAGTCGGGCGTGACCTTCTCGTAGGTATTGAAATAGCGGTCCATGGCCAGCAGCACGAAGACGTTCTCCTGGGTGTTGAGCCAGCGCCCTTTGGTGCGGTGGCCCAGCAGGCCCCTTACCAGCTTGGGGATCAGGTCGCTTTTGGGCGAATCCAGGATCAGCGCTTCCAGCAAAATGGCGTCCACCCGACGATCCGAGAAAAGCAACAGGTGCGGCCCGCTCTCGCCGTAGTCTTGCACGAAGTTGGCCGCCTCGGCCGTTTCGGTGACGCGGTTGTCGAGGTGACGACGAATCGCGGCCGCCTCGGGCTCCTTGCTCAAGATGGGCAGGATGAAGCCCAGCGCCTCCAGCGAGAGCTTCTCCACCCCGCCGGCCTCGGCCACCAGCTTCCTGGCCCGGCTCACGTCCCTGTCGCCGTTGAGGGAACGAACCCAGAGCGCGTAGGCAATGATGGTGCATCGGCAGTCCAGGCCATACCAGTGATGGATGTGGTTCTCAACCTCGCGCACGTAGGCCAGGCTGCGCTCGAGCATGTCGCCGGGAATGGGATGCCCCTTGAGCTTGGCCCGCACCAGGGTATGGGCGACGTGCACGCTCAGGTAGGGCCAGTCCTCCTCATCGGGACGCCAGAAACCAAAGCCGCCGTCGGGACGCTGCATGCCGCGCAGGCGCTCGAGGTCGAGCTGCACCGACTTCCTGACCGCCGCCGGGTCAGGCATCTCCTCGCTACGGAAGGCAGAGAGCACGTCCTGCAGCGCCACGATTCCCAGCACCCGTGAGGAGACCTGCTCGGCGCAGCCGTAGGAGTAGGTGACCAGGTAGATCATGGCATCGGTCAGCTCGGCCAGAGCGGTCGAGGTGGTGGTCAACTCCAGGCCTCCGAACTGCTTCCAGACCTCGCCAGGGGCCTGCACCGGCTGGGCCGTGGCGCCCTCGTCGAGCTGGCCGTAGGTAGCGAAGGCCTCGGTCGTAGCCGGGGTCCAGACCGGAAAGCTGAACTCGCTGGCATCCGAGTGCTCCCCGCTGAAAGCGCCTACCTGGAAAGAGGCTGTGCCGGCCGAGTCGGTGCTGACCGGAAAGCGCACCTCGGCCCGGTCATTGGCCTTGACCTGGAAAGTCCGGCCCTGGCCCTCGGCCAGAACGGCGTTCTGGGCCCGCACCACCACCTGCACTTCGAGTGGCTGATCGGTCTGGTTCTGCACCACCACCGGCAACTCGGCCCGATCGCCGAAGTTCAGGAAGCGAGGGGGCGAGGGGCGCACCATGAGCGGCAGGCGGGCCACCACGCTGGACTCGCCCTTGCCGAACTGGTTGGCTCCGGCCACGGCCACGGCCACGATGCGATAGCGAGTGAGGTTGTCGGGCAGTTTGACGCTAACCCTGGCGGTACCATCGCTCTTCGTCTTGACGAGTGGCGCGAACAGGGCCAGGGCAGAGAAGTTGGTGCGAACCTTGACGGGAGGCTGCTGGCTGGCCCCGCCCCCGCCGGCCTCGAGCTTGGAGTGGCGAGCCACCGGGGCCTTGCTCATCTCCTCAGCGGGAGCGGCCGCCGCGCTTGGCATGGGAGGTTCGGCGTCCATGACGGCCCCTCCCGCGAGGCCATCAGCACTGCGTTGCTCGGCCTGCTCCGACAACGAGGCCAGATCCACCAGCATGACATACTGGCGGCTGTGCCAGTCGCTCACTCCGGAATCTCGCTGGGCATAGAACAGATCCAGTGGATTGGCGATCTGGTAGCCCGTCAGGGCCAGCACCGCCTCGTCCACCATCACCAGGGCCACCTCGCTGTCGGCCACGATCTGGCCTTTGGCGTCGGTCACCCGCACATCGACGTGAGTCTCAGCACCGGGCTCGAGCCCCTTCTGGGCGGGCAGCACCTCCACCTTGAGGGTGCGCTCGCGGGGCGGAACCGCCAGATTCAGCATGCCGGTGGCGTAGGCGGGCCGCTCGGACTTGCCCGAGGTGTCGTCCTCGCGGTTGTTCTTGCCCACCAGGTCGACCTGGGCGTAGAGGTTGGGGACGTGGGCCGACTCCATGGTCACCTTGAGCACCGTAGAGGGTCCGCTCAGGCTGAAGCGGCGCGTCTCGAGCAGACCCGAGCGGCGCAGGGTGAGCACCCCCTCGGCCGGGTAAAAGGGCGCCTGCACCAGAATCTGGGCCGTGTCCCCCGGTTGGTAGTCCTTGCGGTCTGGGATCAGCACCACTTTCTCCTGAGCCACCCCGCGCTCGGGCACCTGCCTGCCGCCTGGAACCCAGACGGTGAGCTGGCTCTCGTTGGGCCGGTCTTTCTCGTCGTAGGTGCGCACAGTGATCTGGTAGGTGCCCCCGGCCGGCGTCTTGAGGCTGAAACGGGAAGGCGTATCGCCCTTGGAGCTCTCGTCGAAGCTCTGGCGGTCAGCGTAAACGGTCTGGTAGCGACCCTTACGATACTCGTAATCGATGCGGGCCGAGCGCAGCTCGATGGGCCGGCCTGTCAGGGCCTTACCGGCGGTATCGCAGACCAGCACTTCCAGCTCGATGGGTTTGCCCTGCTCCACGAAGGTAGAGGCCGTCTTGAGCCCCACGTAGGCGTCGGAGGGGTGCACCAGCACGCTGGTGGAGGCGTTCCAGGCCTGCCGGTTGACGTCTTGCACACTGGCTTCGGCCCGCACCACCATGGGCCGGGGAGGCTCGACGCTCGCAAAGTCCAACTTGAGGCGGTGTACGCCACTCGAGTCGGTGCGCCCCTCGAAGGTCTGGGTGGCGTCGGCGGTGGGGCGCACGGAGAAGTCCATGTCCCACCAGGGAGTCCAGGTGCCGAAGGTGTATTCGTCGCGTCCGGGGGGCTGGAAGGAGCCCTGGGAAGCGCTCACGGCCCAGTCGACCTGGGCGTTGGGCAGACCGCCCCCGGCGTAGTAGCTGGCCTTGACCGTGGCCAGAGCACCCTGACCGATGGAGGAGGTTTCGGGCTCGGCGCTGGCGCTGACCTCGAACTCGGGCCGACGGAATTCCTGCACCTCGAAGGCGTGAGCCGTGCTGCCCCCGGGCGCGAGGCCGGTGGAGAGCTCCAACCGCGAGGTGCCCAGGTTCATGGTCTTGGGCAGCTTCAGCTTGAGGTCGAAGCCGCCCAGCGCACTGACCGGGGTCTGGCCCTTCTCGACCTCATTGCCGCGCGAGTCGTAGAGGGTCCAGGAAACCCGGGCCTCCCCACCCGGGCCGGCGGCGGCGATGTCGCCTTTCGGGCCGGCCTGCCAGCGCCGTATCCAGCCTTTGACGAGCACCTCCTCGTCGGGTCGGTACATCTTGCGGTCGTCGAACACGAACCAGATGAGCCGATCGTTCTGGAGCATTTTCGACCAGCCAGACCGGTCCCAGGCATAGACGTTGCGAGGCAGGAACGTGGCGTCCTGGCCCGAGCGTGCCACTAAAATCTCGCAGCTGTGAGAGGGGAGCTCCAGCTCCAGGCTGCCATCGGCGGCGGTGCGGCCGCGGGGGCCACCCAGCAGGCTGACCTCGGCCTCGCTTACGGGCGAGCCGTCAGCCAGCTTGCTCACATAGGCCACCAGCGAGGTGGCGTCATTGGCGGCGTCCAGGCCCAGGTCGGTGACCTGCACCCAGGTGATGATGCGCTGGGGGTACTTCTCCCTGGTAACGGGCTCCACCACCACGATGGCCATGCCCTTGCCATCCTTGAGAGCCGGCTCCAGAGCCACCTTGACCTCGGTCAGCTCGTCAGGCTGCACTCCAGTCTCCTGGGTGATGTCCACCACCTTCTCGCCGGGGGCCTGGAAGGGCCGGTTATAGCTCTGGTCAGTAAGGGCCTTTAGAAAGTCCGGCCACTGCTCGGGCCCCACGGCGTAGATCTTGACCTTGAGCTTCGGATAGTTGATCAGGTAGAGCGGGAAACCCGGTTTGTCTTTGGCCTGCAGGGTGACCAGCTGGCCCCCGGGCGCCATGAGCTGGGGCTGGGCCGAGCCCACCTTGAAAGTGAGCGACTCGCTCTCGCCGAGCGTCTGGCCGAAAGTGTCCGGCAGCGAGCCGTCCAGGCGCACCGTGTAGGTGGTGCTCCCTTTCGTCTGCCCGCGCACCCAGATGACCGAGCCACTGGCCTCCACCTTGAGGCCGGGGAGCGACGGCTCCACCCTCACCATGGTCTCGGGGTCGAGCTTTTCCTCATCGATCGGGTTGTTGAAACGGATGTAGAAGGGCTGCAGAGGGCGGCAATCGTCCCCCCAGCCGCAGCGCGACTCTTCCACCTTGAGCCGATCGTAGGTGCGAAAAGAGTAGGTTTGAGCGCTCTCGGTACGCAGGGGGCCTTCGGCCGAAGGGGTCCCCGGGCCCACGCTCACCGTGTAGCCGGTGGCCGGCTGGAGAGGCGCTGTGGCCTTGAAGGCTACCCAGCGCTTCTTCTCTTCCTCGGAGATCCCCAGGATGGCGGCCTTGACCTCATCCTCGCTGGCCAGTCGCACCGAGATGTCATTGGAGACCTTGACGGTGGCGATCACCTTGGAGGGGACCACATCCTGATCGAAATGAAGCCAGAAGAGCGGCTCCAGGGGATGGGGCCCGTCTTTGGGCGCAGCGCCAGCCAGGGTGGGCGGCGGGGTCTTGAAGGTCCAGCGCTCGGCGGCGGCCAGCTTGTTGCCGGTGGCCGAGGGGGTGCCGGCCGGCACCTCCACGGTATACTCGGTGGCCATGGGGAAACGGTGCAGCTCATGTCCCTCGCTCACCAGCCCGCGGGGCTCGAACAGGAGGGTCTTGCTACCCACCCAGCGCCAGTTGCCGTCGACTTCGGGGGCCAGGCGCACGGGTACGCCTTTGGCCAGCGTATCGGCGTGGGAGGTGACCGCCACCATGGGCTGGGAGAAGGTCACTGAGAGCTGAGGCACTTGCTCCACCGCCCCTTCGGGGGCGTGGCGCAGCACCTTGAGGGGCCCCGATTCGACTTCGGGTGCCCTCTCCGGCGGCACCGGCGGAGGGAAGGGCTGCTTCTCTACCCGGCCGGCCCGGGGAGCGGGCAGAGAACTCTCGCGCAGGGCAAATTCCTGCTTCAGGCCGGGAACCTTCTTCTGGGCCGGCAGGCGAGCGGTCAGCTTCTTGACTTCACCCTCGCTCAATGGCTTGGATTCGGTGGGGGGGCTGGGCGTACCCCCGCCCCCGGGGGTGCCCTCGGACAGATTGAAGACCAGGCCCGGAGCGGGGGACACCGTGCTTTGCGGGGTATCGGGCGAACCGGGCCCGCGCGAGTGGGGGCCAGACCGGCCGGGGCCAGAGGAGCAGCCCGAGGTCACCAGTGCGGCCAGGATGCAGAACAAGATCAGTCGTGCCCAGCGCATGCTTTGAGCCCTCCATCCGGGGTTTGGTCGGCGAGCGGGGCCGCCCTATTCCTTCCGGGTCTTCTCGACCAGGAAGCTCTGCAGGTTCTGGATCAGGTAGGCCACGCCCTCCGAGCCGCGAGCGATCGATACCTGGATGTGGTCCATGCGACTCAGGGTGGCATCGGGGAAGACCATCTGCCCCTCCAGAGTAAGAGCCTCCCCGCGAAAGCTCTCCATCGAGTCGCGCAGGGGAGCCAGAAAGCCCCCCAGTACGCCCGCCCGGGTTTCCTCCAGGTTCATCATGGAGAGCACGTTGCGCGTCTGATCCACGTGGCGAATCATGGTGCCAAGGGCCTGGTCGAGCCGAGTCAGAACCTGACGCACCTCTTCGGGGGCGATACTCCGCTGGCGCTGGGACTTCTGGACGGCGTAAAGCTGGGGCATGAAGCCCCGTTGCTCGGCCACCAGGCCCAGATGAAATTGACAGCGAGTGCAGGACGGGCCTGGCCCCTGGTTCTCCAGGCCACACTTGAGACAAAGCATAGGGGCGGCTCTTCGGGGTAATCCCCGCGCTTGCCTTCAGGGCGTTGCAGCTTGGGGGAACTCCGCGCTCGTCACCCTTTCCGAGCAAGGTCACGCTCTCTGCATCGGTAGTTATCATTGTCACCCGCAGAGGAGCGGACCCATCAGGCTCAGAACCTACCGAAACCTTGCCGTGAAACTGGCTCAATTACAGGAACTGAGGAATTCAAATGATTTCAAGAGTGGAAGACTCCCGGGAAGCGAAAACGTCCGGTTCCCCGCGTTCTCACCAGTTAGCAGACCGGATGATCTGGCGATGTCTGTTGGGCTTCCTCCTGATGCTCGCGCTCGGAGGTCTGGCGAGGGCTCAAGACTACGGCACCCCCCGGGTCTACTGGTCGGGGCCCCGGTCGACGGGAGTCCTGGGGCCCATCGCCACCATGAGCGGGTTTCGTTATGCGGGCTGCTCCTCGACTTCGCCGTCAGAGATCCCCGGCTCGGTCACCTTTCCTCTGCCCGACCGCGAGTATCTCTACGACCAGTGCAAGCTGGGCGTGGACATGCCAAACCTTACCGCAGCCGATCCCGAGATGTGGGTGGGCGTGTTCGCAGTCGCCAACCGGGGCGATCGGGAGGCTCAGGTCCGCTATGTCCCCTTCCTCAGGCTGGTGAGTTATGACAACGCCAGCGGTGTGGCAAGCTTTCGCACCAATGTCGGCCGGCTGACCAGAAGCCAGTTCCGCAGCGCCCCTGCCCTGATCTCGTCGGTGGGAGGGCAATTCACCTACCAGGTGGTGCAGATTCAGGACAACAGCGACAACAGCATCAGGCTCCCTGCCGGGCTGGACCTGAAGCCCGACGACTACGTTCTGCCCGCCCCCTCGCCTTATCACCACTTCGGGTATCTGACCAGCCTCAAGCTAGAATACAGCACCTCGGTCACTCCCAACCGGGGAAATCTCAGTGAGTGGCGCAATTTCGTCCTGCTGGGAAGAAGAATGTATTCCTACACGGGCAACCCGTGGGGCGAGATCCAGTCCACCGACTTCCGGGCCCTGGACTTTCGCCACCAGGTCTCGCCTCTGGCCACCGGCGTCATTGTGGGAGGGCAGGCTTATATCCGCAGCGATTCGAACCAACCCGCCTATCTCTTCGTCACTTATGACGCCGTGCACACCGTCTGCTCCTTCGGGATCGACCGGGGCATCGTGTCGGGGATGGGCACTTCCTCGAACTCCGTGGTGCCGTTTTTCCGTTCTCAGACTCTGTGGTGCAAGGTGACCAGCCTCACCACGGGCAAGCTCACCATCTTCGGCTGGTCCGAGGAGTAAATCCGCTGGCCTGCACGATGGGCGGGCAGAGTGGAGCCTTCCATTCTTTCGGTTCACAGCGCTCGTGCTCGTCGTCGTCAGCCGCCCAGGCTGCGCTCCTGGCCGGGGCGCAATTCATCGATCCTTGCGCTTGAGGCGTACGCCCCCGATCAGGATGTGACTTTCTTTTTCCTCGACAGCCTTCTGCTGCCGCTCGAAGGCCTGAGCCAGCGACTGCACCTGGTTGCGGCGCACGACCTCGTCAACCTCCTGGCGCAGCGAGCCCACCTGGGCGTGCAGCTCAGAGAAGGTCTGGCTTGCCTCGCGGGCGATCTCGAGTCGCTCGCGGGCGGCCGAGGAGCGGGCCAGCGAGAGCAGCCCGAAGGCCGTGGCCGGCACCACGACCAGGCCCGAGGCCAACATCCCCAGCGGACCACCGGCCGCCCCCAGAGCCAGGGCCAATCCGGCCCCGCCCAGCCAGAGGGCGGCGCGCTGGCGGCTCTGGCTGGCCATCGTCTCCAGCTCGGGAATCGAGCCTTCATAGCGCTCGACGCTGTGACGCAGGGTGAGATCGAGGCTCTCGAGCTGGTCAGCCACGGCCTGGGGCGGCCGGGCGGGGGCGGAGGTGGGGGGGACCGCTGCAATGTTCATCTAAGTGCTCGTTTGTTTTCTTGGGCGCAGGCGCACTCCGCCCACGATGAAGTAACCGTCTTGCTGCCCCACGCCAGGGCCGGAAGATTGCTCGGGCACGTCCCGGCTGGGAGACTCCAGCGGGGAGCTCTCCAGGGCGTGCACGTAGCGACCGGAGCTGCTGGTATAGACCTGGCCCTTGAGATCGAAGACCGGGCGCGACAGGGTGTCGTTCTCCTCATAGGTCCAGCGCCACTGGCCCTGGTCGGTCAGGCAGTGCAGAGGCCCACCCTTGATGCCCACGAGCACCCCGCCCTGAGGGTGGGCCGTCAGGTGCAGGGTGGAGCCGAGCCGGCGGCTCCAGAGCTTCTCTCCGGCAGGCGAGAAGGCCACCTGACGGTCGCCGGCGCTGGCGTACACGATGCCATTTTTGTCCACGGCCGGGGTATCGTAACGCTCCTGGGGACTGCCCAGCGGTCGGCTCCACAGCAGCTTTCCATTTCGCACGGCATAGAGCTGCTTGTCCTGGGCCCCGAAGTAGACCGTTCCGTCCGGTCCCACGGCCAGATCCGTGCGAAGGGGCGAGAAGCCGAAGCCCTCGCGCTCCACCTTCAGCTCCTCGTAGCGCCAGAGCTCCTGGCCGGTGGGCGAGTAGGCAACCACCGAGCCGCTGTCGGTGGGCATGGAGACGGTGCCATCGGGGCCCACCGCCACCGGGGTCTCGTCCCAGGAGATCCTCTCGGTCTTGCGCCACAGCTCCTGGCCATCGGGGCCGTAAGCGTAGAGGTGGTCGTCGTCGGCCACGTAACAGTTGCCCTCGGGGCCCGAGGCGGTCACGGTGGAGAGGCCCTGGGAAGGGTTGCGGCTCCAAAGAGGAGAGCCCGAGCGGTCGTAGGCCTCCAGGACCGAGACCCGGGAGATGTAGAACCCGCCGTCGGGCCGGGGCGAGGGTGGCTGGCCGTAGAAGGGACCGCAGTCGGATCGGCCCAGCTCCACCCCATCTTCGTCCAGGCGCTGGAAACCGGGCTCGCCGCCCAGCGCCACCAGGCCGGCCGACGTCCAGCTGAGGGCCGTGCCGTGGCCTGCGGCGTCCACGCTCCAGCGCTTACCCACCTTGATGGGACCTTCTCCCTCCCCCCACTCGGTGAGGGGCCGGGCAATGGCTGCAAGATTCATCACCGCGAGCATAGAACGGTTGGCTTGAATCGACCTGGGACACGCCTTGAGTATTTCTTGAACGCGACCTTCTCCCAACCGTCGCGCCGTCTTTCACGCTTCTTTGAGCCCGCTCGGTCATGATAGCCTCCCATGCGAGTGGAGCCACTCAGAGCCTCCTTCATGCCCGCGCCCGGCATCGCGCCGCGAGTGGCTGCCGGCCCGACCGACCAGGTCGAGCTGAGCGCCCAGCGTCCCGGCCTGCCCGGCGCGGCCGCCAGCGAGGGCGCGCTGGGCGGACTGCCCGGGGCTGTGGCCGCCCTGGAGGGTCTCAAGAGCCGGGGGTTCGAGTTTCAGCGCAAGCGCCTGGTGGGCTCGCTGGGCTGGACCTCCTCCACCCCACTGCAGGCCGGTCAGGCACTGCTCAACAAAGACCCCGATGACCTGAGAGTGCGGGCTGCCCCGGAAGGCGCCTGGCTGCCCCTGCGCGGACCCGACGATCTGGTCGTGCTGACGGCCTTTCAGGCCGGTGAGCTGAATCGTCTGCCCGGCCCCGAGTTGGCCCGCCAGTTGGAGCTGCTGGAGCGCTCGGGCCAGGTATTCGAGCACGAGGGCCAGCCCGTGGGCGCCTGGGGCGCCTACCTGAGGCTCACCTCCGGGGTGAGCGTGAGCGCGGCAGGCAAGTCGCTCGAGGGCCCGGAGGATGTGGCCATGCTGGCCTACCTGCAGGGCCAGTTGGGCCCCGAGGCGCTGGAGCAGCCCGAGCTGGCCCGGGGCCTGCGTCAGTTGCAGGAGGAGGGCTATCGCACCGATGCCCTGGAGCTTTATCGCGCTCGCGCCGCCGAGGTGCCGCTTAGCTGGCACGAGCGCGACCTGGGCAGCTGGAAGCCCGGTCAAGATCCCGAAGCCTTCTGCAAAGCTCTCAAAGAGAAACGCCTGGCCCAGGCGCGCGAGCAACTGGCCCCGACCGTGCGCCGGCCCGAGCTGCTGGAGCCGGCTGCCGTCGAGCTGGACGCCCTCCCCCTGGCTGTTCACCCGTCCTTTGTGGACTGGCTGGGACGCCTGGAGCACCCGGCTGCGGCCGCTCGACTGGCCCGCCAGGAGCCGGCTGCTCAGGAGGCCCTGCGCAACTGGCTGGAGGGCGCCGTGCCCGGGATCGTGCCCCAGCACACCTGGGCTGAGAAGGACGGCATCTGGGATGATAGCCCGCTTGCTCCCTACAAAAACAGCCAGCAGAGTCACCTCAGCCTGCCGAGCGTCAATCTGCGCCACGTCACCGACTGCACCCTGACCTTTCGCTGCCAGCACGCCCTGGAGAAGGGCCACGACTGGCTGGTGCTGGAAGCCTCGTCCGACGGCAAGAACTGGGACACGCTCAAGCAGTTCACCGACAAGTCCGACTGGGCCGAGCACCAGATCTCGCTGGTCGCCTACCAGGGCGCTCCGGTAGAGCTGCGCTTCCGCCTCAGCTCGGACAGCTCCACGGCTGGCCAGGGGGTCGGACTGAGCCACCTGGTGGTGCAGGGCCGTCCCCGCTTTGAGTCAGCCCCCCGAACGCTCTATCAGCAAGACCGCAGCGACGAGCGCGCTGCTCTGGCCGCCGAAGTGGCCCGGCTGGTGGCCGCCGACCAGCCTCTCGAGCCCCTGCAGCAGCTGGTGGCTGCCACTGGCTCGGCGGCCGAGGCTTTGCGTCTGGGCCTTCCGACCCGGAACGGCGCTCGCAACGCCCGGCTGGTCGAGCAGCTGGGCGGTGAGGCGGCGGCCGCCCTGGCCGGCCTGCCCGGTGAGGCGGAGCCGATGGCGCGCACCTTCCAGGCCGCCGGCCGGCTGTGTCCCACCCCCGACGACCTGTCCGCGGTGCTGGCCGTCTATCGCGAGCTGGCCGAGCTTCCCGTTGCCAGCCAGGAGCAGGTATCCCGGCTGGTGCAGCGCACCTGCCCCACCTGGCAGACGGAGGGAGGCTGGCACTCCACCGCGGATGGCGCCTGGTCGGATAGTCCGGGTCGCTACAAACACGGCCAGAACGCCTCCCTGACCAGCCCGGTGTTGGACCTGAGCCACTACTCTGACCCCGCCATCAGCCTGCGCGCTCGCTTTGACCTGGAGCCCAACGTCGATTCCGTGCTGCTCGAAGCCTCTCGCGACGGCAAGCAGTGGGAAAGGCTGCACAGCTTCACCGGTCGGAGCGACTGGTCCCATCGGAAGGTCTCGCTGGCTCCTTTCGGACAGGGCACGCTGCAGCTGCGTTTCCGTCTCAAGTCAGACAGCTCCGGCAACGGAGAAGGCCTGGACATGGCTGACTTCCGGCTCACGGCCCGCCCCAGCCTGCAGCCGGACGCCCCCCGAGAGCTGGTCTTCACCGACCAGGCCTCGGCCCGGCGAGACATTCTGGATCAGATCCTCGACCTGGCTCGCCAGCGCGATCTCTTGGGTCTGGAGCGAATGGATCAGCTCAGCCAGGCTTTGTCCACCGAGTATTCCCTGCGACTGTTGAAGTTGGAGGCCTCCCCCGAGACCCTGATCCAGGCCGCTCGGGCGGTGGGCCTGGAGGCTACCGCCGCCCTCTACCCCGACCTGGAGCCCGAGTCGGTGCAGGCTTTCCAGCTCGCTCGCCAGGTGGCCAATCGTCTGCAGCAAGCCGAGCAGCTCGACAGGTGCCTGACCGATAGCCGGGCTTTGCGCGGCGTCCAGTTCCCGGAGAGCTTGCTCGAGTCGCTGCACGGCTGGCAGCCCGGAGAATGGGTGCGCTCCGAGCCAGGTGTCTGGGCCGACAATCGGGTAGGGCGTTATCGTCCCCAGGCCAAGAACAGCCTGATCAGCCCGGTCCTCTCTCTGGCCGGTCAGGACGGGGCTCGCCTGAAGTTCGACTATGACTGCGTCCTGGAGAACGGCCCTGACCTGGTGAGTCTGTGGGTGCGCAGGGAGGGGGGGGACTGGCGGCAGCTCAAAAGCTATACAGGCAAAGTGTCTCAGGGGTCGGAAGAGCTCGACTTGAGCGACCTGGGCGACGCTCGGGTGGAGCTATGCTGGAAGTTGACCTCCGACTCCAGCACCGAGGGGCAGGGATTCAAGCTGCGCAATCTGCGGGTGGAGGACTCCACGGGGCAGATCTTCTTCAGCGATCGGCCCGAGGATCTGGCCCCACTGCACGAGGAGCTGCTGACCCGGGTGGGTGGACCGCTCGAGCCCCTGACCGAGCTGGTGAAAACCCACGGGCTGTGCTCCGCGCTGGCCATCAGCGCCGTGGCCTCCGAGCCCGAGCGGCAGCAGGAGCTGGCCAGCCTGGTGGTCCTGAATGGACTGAGAAGCTCTCTGCGGAGCTGGGATGAGATCGGGCAGCTGTCGCTGCCGGAGCTGAAGTCCGAGGTGGCGCTGCGTTCGGAATGCTCTTTGTTCCGCTCTCTCGGAGTGGACCCCGAGAGGTTGGTGGAGGCCTTGCGCGACGCCGCGCTGGATGAGCCCGGGAGGGCCGCCCTGAGCAAGCTCCGCGATGGCCTCGGTCAGGCCGGTTGGAAGCCTTCAGGCGACTGGGGGCGCACCCTGCGGGGTTGGAGCGGCAGTCCGGGCGGGAACTACAAGCCCAGGCAGCTAGCCGCCCTGGAGTCGCCCCCCACGCTTGTCCCGCCGGGAGCTCGGCTTTCCTTCGAGACCCGCTACCAGTTCGAGAGCAATGCCGACACCATGCAACTGGAAGTCTTGCCCGAGGGCAAGAAAGACTGGGAAAGCAAAGCGAGATACACAGGCACCGGCTCGGGCCGACAAGAGGTGGATCTGTCCGCCTACGCCGGGCAGACCGTGCGTTTGCGCTTCATGCTGCGCACCGATTCGAGCTCGGAATATCCCGGTATGGACTTCTGGAACCTCAGCCTGACCGACGACGCCGGGCAGACCTGCTGCCTGGACGAGTTGGGCCAACGCTCCACCGACGGCCTGCTTGAGCTGGCCTGCACCCCCGAGTTGCAGCCTTCCGAGCGCTCGCGGGCCCTGCAGATCTTGAGCCGGGTGCCGGCACCGCTGGCCGTCCAGGCTTTGCGCGCGCTCAGCCAGCTCTTCGAGAACCAGGAGCCGGAGCGGGCTCTGGCCCTGGTCGAGCGCCTGCCCGAGGTGGTTCTCGATTCCGAGCCCGAGGTGGCCATGCAACGACTGCTAGAGTCGCTCGGCCCCCGCCTGCGCGAGGAGAGCGAGGCGGTGCTGGTAGGCGGAGTGCGGGTTCGCAAGCGCTAGAATTCCGGCCGCAAACCCCCATGTGGTGGCGGAGGGAACCTCCGCCACCACAAGATATTGAGTGTTTCAACCAAACTAAATCCATTCTGTTTATTGGGGATTTTATTCATTTTGAATATCCATTTGACTTGTAGGCGGCCGGACTTCTAGCACAATATGTTGGGCGTCGCGCAGCCGGAAAACTGTGTCAAGGGGGTTTCCGGCCGCGCTCCTAGGTCAGCCCGGCCTCCAGCCTGAGGCGAGTCAGGTCCTCTTGTACCCCCAGCTCGACCGCCCAGCGCTCGAGGTAACCCCAGTCCAGCTCGCGAGTCTGCATGACTCCCAGCACATCCCGCCACTGGCGCTCGCTGCGGGAGGCTCTGGCCCACTCGAGCTTGGCCAGGATGACGTCCTCCGGGCTGGCCACCCAGACCATCTCGCCGTTCATGTCGACCTGGCGACGGCGCTCGAACTCGGATCGACTGAAGGGCCGAGGCTTGAGCACCATCAGGTCGGCTTTGAAACCGGTGAGCAGGTCGATGACATTGAACTGCGAGTGCCGCAGGATGGCGTCGCGAGCAGCCTCCCGGCTGACGTAGTACTGGTCCTCAGGGAACTGAGCCAGCAAGAGATCGAGTTGCTCGAGATCGATCTGGACGATGAGGTCGAAATCCTGCGTCGAGCGCGGCTGGCCGTGATGGCTGCTGGCCACCGAGCCGGCCACCATGAAGGGTACCCCGGCCCGCTGCAGGGCTTCGTTCAGGCGGCTCAAAAAGGTGCTCACGGAGACAGCAGCGGCTCGTCGGGCCAGGCCTTCTGGAACAGGTCATCGCCCAGCGTCATGCGGCGAAGGGCCAGCTCCACCTGGTGCTCGCAATACTCGGGGTGGCGGCTGCGAATGCCGCTTCGCGTGTACTCCCGGCTGGCCTCGCTCAGCTCAAAGCAAATGGCCACCTTCTGTGCTCCTGAGAGCGAGCGCAGTACGGCCAGTTGGACCGCTTCGGCTTCAGGGCTGGTATCGCGCGGTCTGAGATCCATCTCGGCCAGGAACTTCCCTGCCCGGGCCGGCACTCCTCGCCAGGAGAATCAACCCGCGCGGCCAACCCTGGGCGTTCCATGGACCTGACCGACAAGCGAATCGTCCTGGTCGGAGGGGCTTCCGGGCAAGCACTCCGCTGGCCGAAGGGCTGGTGCTTGCCTGGCGCCGGGCCGAGGAGCTTGCTTAAAGTGCAAGGCCTCTGGCCTTGCACTTTACAACGCGCTGGAACGCAGTTCCGGCGCGTTCGTCAGATTGTGCTAATGTGCCAGACCAAAGTGCGAGCACATTAGCATCATCCTTTGTCGTGTCGGAGGAGCTACGCTCGCGGGCCTTCTGCCCGCACAAGATGTTGGGCTAGGGGCTGGCTGAAGGGGAGGGCGATGGCGAGGCCGGGGCCGGCCAGAGCGTGCGCAGGCTATCCTCCCAGCGGGTGAGCAAGTCGCTCTCGCACGTCCAGACCTCGGGTTTGCCTTCGATTTGCACGTAGCAGCCCTTTTTGTCGGGGGTCTTTGCCCCCACCAGGATGGTGCCCAGCTTCTCTTTCTTGGGTTTGTAAAGGGTAAGTCGGGCCCGAGGCCTGTCCAGGCCGCTCGCCGCTCCGACTGCGGCCACCGAGCTCCACTGCACCTCGGTCAGATCCCAGAGAAGGTTGGAGAGCGCCGAGCTCTGGGTGGCCACATCCCCCTCGGGCTTGTCTGGCTTGGAAAGCTGCCAGTCCCCACCCGAGCGCTGGGCGGCCAGCTCATGCGAGCCGATCTGGCCTTCCACCTTCTCGATCTCATCGACCTGGAACGCCAGCAGGTGCCGGTCACGGAAATACTCCCCATCCCGGGTGAGGGCCTCGGTCTTTGAGAAGTCCAGCACCATCACTTCCTCAGGATGAAGCCGGCGGGCGTAGCGCATGGTGGGCTGCACCGCCACCGGGGGGCCGATCTCCAGCACCTGGGGGGTGGTGCGCTTGTCCTCCCACACTTCCAGGCGCAGCTCGCTCTTGCTGAAGTCCACCTTCTCTCCCGGCTGCATGAAGCGTCCCGCCCGCATGCGGTTCCAATCCCACAAGAACGCGCTCACCTTGCTCGAGTCGGCGGCAGCCTGAAAGGGCTTCTCCACCTTCCAGTCGCCTTCCAGCATGCTGAACTCTTCCTCGTCAGACTTCTCTTCCTCGCGTTTGGTAACGTTGAGCACCAGCTCGGTCTCCTGGGTGCCCCGCACCATCTTCACGCGTACGGCCTTGCCCGGGTCGCCGGGCAGGGGGCTGGTCTCGCGCAGCGCGGCGGGAGTCTTGTCGATGATGGCCGAGAAGGTCCCCGGCACGGTGACCACCGGGCCGCTGGGAGCCACCCGGGCGTAGTAGCCGTTGCCGTCGGGGAGTTTGTCGCCCACCAGCAGGGCCGAGCTGGCAGGCCCCGACTTCAGGCTCAGCTCGAAAGCCGGCTTCTCCAGCCCGAACTGCTTGAGCTCCTCGGGCTTGGGGCTCTCGAGGATGACCTCATTGCGCTGCAGGTCGACCAGGCCGTCGGCCATGCGTCCCACCTCGGCCAGCGAAACCATCTCCTCGGGAGGGCCCTTACGGATCCAGCGACCGTCGCGTTTTTCGAGCACCAGCGGGGCTTGCTCGCTCTTTGCGGGCTTGAGCTCGAGCCCCATCAGGGTCTCCGCCTTCAGTCCCGGAAAGACGCGCTTTTCTTGTTTCTCTGCCTCCTCGCGTGTCTTGCCCCCCCGCACGTCGTAGAAGTAGTAGAACCCCCCCAGCCCCAGCACCAGGATCAAGAGGATGAGCGTGCTTCGGTTCACGGGCTCAGCGCCTCTTGACGGCCGACAGGATGCCCAGCAGCAAGAAGACCATCGGAATCAACAAGAGCTGGACTCCCACGATGTTGCGCACCTGGCCGGGGGCCAGAAAGAGCGGCTTGGACTCTTCGGCTACGGGGCGAATGGTGATGCGGCCCTCCTCCTCGACCAACCAGTTGATCAGGTTGACCGAGAAGTCGCGGTTGCCCACCACCCGCAGGAGCTGGTTGGTGAAGACCTCCCCGCCGATCACCGCCAGGCGCGCCTCGCGTTCGTCGCTGGAGGGCGAAGGGCTGGCCGACGGGGAGGGCGAGGCGGTCGGAGTCTGCTTCTTGCTGGCCAGGGTGACCAGCGGGAAGGATGCGGCCTTCCCTTTGGGCGGAGCCATCTTCTTCTTCCCCAGCACCTCGGCGGTCGGTACCACCACCGTCATGTCGGTCGAGGAGACCAGAGGCTTGACGGTGTAGCCGTTGGTCCTGGTGGGATCGGTGACGGCCTTGATGGGGTGAGACAGGAGCGAGAGGATGAACTCCTTCTGATCCTTAGTCACCGGGTGGCCCGCGTCAAAGATCATGCCAACCACGGCTGCCGAGTCCTGAGTGATGCGGCCCACCTGGTCGGGGGTCAGGATGATCTCGTCAGGGATCTCAAAGCCATACTGCAGCAAGAAATCGGCGTAGCTGCGGTCGGTCTGGGCATCGAACCAGAAGAGCAGACGCCCTCCGTCGTCGATGTACTTCTTGAGAATGTCGCGCTCGCCGTCGAGCAGGGGAGCCTTGGGCCCGGCCACGATCAGGGCGGCCAGATCGGTGGGCAACTGGGGTTGCTTGGCCAGGTTGATCTCCTCCGCCTTGTAGGCCTCCGGCTCCAGGGCCATCTTCAGACCCGAGATGCCGAAGGGCTGGTTCTCGCTGATGGAGGCCTCTCCGTGGCCGGTCAGAAAGCCCAGCTTGAGCGAGTCGCGGTCGGAGAGCTTGACCAGGGCGTTGGTGATGGTTTGCTCCTCGAAGTCGTTGAGACGCTCCTGGCGCTTGGAGGGCTCGTTGGCGCCTCCCTCGGGCAACAGCTCCAGCACCCCCTGCCCGCTGTAGACGATGTCGTAGGCTTTGGCTCGGGCCGGGTTCTTCAGCAAGTCGAGCACCTCGAAGTGGAACATGGCCGGATTGGCGTTGCGGTAGTTCTTCAGGATCCGCTCCACGTTTTTGCGCTCGTGGTCGTTGCTGAAGGCTACCACCCGGACCGGCTTCTTGAGCTCTTTGACGAGCTTGGCGGATTGCTCCGAGAGCGATAGCCGCTTGTTCTGGGTGACATCATAGGTTTTGTTGTGCTTGTTGGAGATGGCCAGGATGATGCCAAAGAGCAGCATGGCCAGAAAGAAGGAGAGAACGGTGTTGAGAGCCGCTTTGGTATGGATCGACATGCTCAGGTGCTCCATTTCCGACTTTCGAGGATGCGCATCGTCAGGAAGAAGAAGAGGACGGTCCAGGCCACATAGTAGACTACGTCGTGCGAGTTGAGCTCGCCCCGGGCCATAGTCTCAAAGTGGGTCAGGTTGGAGGGGTCGCCGACGTACTCCTTGACGACCGCCACGGCCTCTTGGAATACGCCCACCAGCCACATACCGAACAGGCCACCGAAGGTGACGACGGCCGCCACCAGCTGATTGCTGCTGAGGCTGGAAGCCCAGACACCGTAAGCTACGAAGCTGGCGGCTAGCAGCACCAGTCCGAGATAAGCGACCCCGATGGTGGGCCATTCGATCTTGACCAGTCGCGACAGGAGCAAGATCGTGCTGCCCGAGCAGAGCACCATCATGGTGACGACCAGCAGGGCGGAGAAGAACTTGGCCCCCACGATTTGGAACTCGGTCAGCGGGTAGGTGAACAGCAACTCGAGCGTGCCCGATCGCTTCTCTTCCGAGAACAGCCGCATGGTCAACAGGGGAACCAGGAAGATGAGTAAGAATGCCATCCACCACATCACCGGGTAGACCAGTTGCTCCATCACCTTGACTTCGCCCATTCCCATGGGGTTGGCGCTGGCCCGGGTGCTGGCCGATCCGAATTGAAGCAGCAAGATGACGAAGACCAGGCCGATCACCAGCAGGTAGCAGGCGGTGAGGATCCAGGCCATGGACGAGTTGTAGTACGTGCGCAGCTCTTTGCTCATCAGGGCAATCATGCGTTTTCACCTCCGACCGCTACCGGCTCAGCAGCCTTTTCGGGTTTGGAGGCTGCTTCTTCGGCTTCACTCCTGGAAACGATCTCCAGGAAAACGTCTTCCAGGGTGGCCTGGCGGGCATGCAGCTCGAGCAACTCCCACCCTTTCTCGATGACGGCTCGGGCCAACTGGGGGCGCACCTGGCGATCGTTGTCAGCCTCCACCCGGAACACCCCCCCTTCGGAATCGACCTTTTTGACGCCCTGAAGGCCCCGCAGGAACTCCAGAACCTCACCCGTCGGAGCGCCGGCTACTCCCAGCGTGATGGGCACCAGCGCAAGCTGGCGGGCGGCCAGGTTCTGGGGCGTGTCCTGGGCCTGGATGCGACCGTTGGCGATGATGATGACCCGGCTGCAGGTCACGGACACTTCGGGCAGGATGTGGGTGGATAAAATGACCGTCGACTTCTTGCCCAGCTCCTTGATCAGCTCGCGGATCTCGCGGATCTGGGCCGGGTCGAGGCCCACGGTGGGCTCGTCCAGGATGAGCACCGGGGGCTCGGAGATGATGGCCTGGCCGAGTCCGACGCGCTGGCGATAGCCGCGCGAGATGGTGCCGATCAGCTGATCCACGACCGATTCCAGGCTGCAGCGCTCGACCGCGGTGGCGACAGCCCTCTTACGGTCCGCGTGGGGAACCCCCTTGGCCGCGGCCGCGAACTCGAGGTACTCGCGCACGCTCATGTCGAGATAGAGGGGCACGTGCTCGGGCAGATAGCCCACGTTCTTACGCACTTGCAGACTCTGAGTGTAGACGTCGAAGCCGGCCACGTTGGCCGACCCCTCGCTGGGAGGGAAGTAGCACGTCAGCATGCGCATGGTGGTGGTCTTCCCGGCGGCGTTGGGACCCAGGAAGCCGACAATCTCACCCTTCTCGATGCCGAAGTTGAGGTTGTCGACCGCCAGTTTCTCTCCAAATCGTTTGCACAGTCCTGTTGCGGTGATCATGGCTCAAGCTCTCCTGCTGGCAAAGCATCTGGTTGCAGACCATCACGGTCCGCCGACCTCTTGATGACGTTGGCCGGATCCAAGAAGTTCCCGGCCAGGGCGTGCGGGCGATTCTGTTGCCGGGCTTGAAAATCCTCCCCCGAGAGGAGCCCTCCGGGGTCGTCAGGAGAGGGTTCTAAGCCAGGTTCTAGAAATCTGCGAGCGTAGCCAGAAGGGTCGGCGAAGCGCTGGGCTGATCGGAAGCGTGGTTTCCGACGGCAGACTGGAAATCGCGGTCGCGTGTGACATGCCGGTTGTGATCGCGCTTGGACAGGGGCGGCGCGGATGGGGTTGAGGGCCAAAGGGGCGTCCTGACGCCACGGCGGTCTTTTTTGGCATTCGGGAAGGAGCCTGGCCGGTTTGCCTTACGTGCTGCCCGTAGGGACCAGCCTGCGGGCCCGATACAAGATAGCCAGGGTGCTGGATCAGTCGCGGCTGCGCAACGTCTATGTCGCCGAAGATCAGCACCTGCGCGGCAAGCTATGGGTGATCAAGCAAATGCAACCGCTGGGCGTGGATGCAGGCGAACGCAGTCGCTTGCTCACTCAGTTCCAGGCGGAAGCCATGCTTTTGTCCCAGCTTGAGCACGCCTGCCTGCCCAAGTTGGTGGATTTTTTCGCCCAGGATTCCTCTCTGTTCGTCATCCGCGAGTTCGTGCCCGGGAACGACCTGCTGAGCATCCTCAATCAGCGCCAGGCCCCATTTGGCGAGGACGAAGCTCTGCGCATCTCCCTCCAGCTTTGCGAGCTGATGGTTTTCCTCTTCAAGAAGAAACTCGCCCCCATCGTCCTGCGGGACATGAGCCTGCCCAACCTCATCTTGACCCCCGAGGGGAGGGTCCTGCTGGTGGATCTGGGTTTCTCGCGGTTGTTTCAGCGAGAAGCCCGCACCGGCCCCCCCGACTACGCAGCTCCCGAGCAGTTCACCGGAGAAGGAAACTATGATGCCCGCACCCTGGTCTACAACCTGGGCGCATTAACCTATCACCTGGTGACCGGGGTCAACCCGGGCTCTTCGCCCTTCAACCTGGTCCCGGTCAGCCACCTTAACCCCCGCGTCTGCGAGTCGGTCCGCACCTTGATCGAAAAGTGTACGCGCAATGAGCCTCGTGACCGACCAGCCAGCCTGTCCGACCTCAAGAAAGCCCTGGAAAGCGCCCTGACTCAGAAAGGGAAACCCCAGCGTCCGGCCCCTCGTTCGGAGAAATCCCCTCCGCTCGTAGGGGCAGGGGGGGGCGTCCGGAGAACAAAGAGAATATCTCCGCGACTGAAGGCGTGGTTGTTGGGTGCCTTGCTGACCGTCTTGATGGGGGGCGGTCTGGTGGCCATTTATCGCTATATGCTGCAGTCCAGTATGCTCTGAACCAGAAGGAGGCTTGACCGGATGCTTGCGCCCGGGACGATGATCGGGTCGCGCTATCAGGTAGTGCGTTTGCTCGGCCAGGGAGGCATGAGCAACATCTATCTGTGCGATGATCTGAACCTTCGCGGTCGTCGCTGGGTGGTCAAGGAGATGGTTGCCCGCTACTCCGACCCCAACGAGCAGCGGATGGCGGTCGAGCTGTTCGAGCGCGAGGCCCACCTGCTGGCCAGTCTGGATCATCGAAACCTCCCTAAGGTTAATGATTTTTTTGTTTTCAAGGGGTGTTCCTATCTGGTGATGGAGTTCGTGGACGGGGAAGACCTTGGCCGCATGCTCAACCGCATCAAAGGCCCCCTGCCGGAGCGCCAGGTGGCCGAGTTGGGCGAGCAGATGGCCACTGTGCTCTACTACCTGCACTGCCGCAAGCCCCATCCAATCATCTTCCGGGATGTCAAGCCGTCCAACATCATGATGACCGGCAACCTGGTCAAGCTGATCGACTTCGGCATCGCCCGCCACTTCAATCCCAGCAAGAAGGGCGATACCATGCGCATCGGCTCGCCCGGCTACGCTCCTCCCGAGCAGTACAGTGGCCAGACCGACCCGCGCTCCGACGTCTACGCCCTCGGGGTGACGTTGCATCACGCCATCACCGGCCGCGACCCCACCACCACGCAGACCCCCTTCATCCTGCCCGCCGTGCGCGATCTCAATCCATCCGTTTCGGAAGACCTGGTGCGCATCATCGAGCGCTCCACCCAGCTTGACCCCGATCAGCGCTACCAGTCCATGATCGACATGAAGCGGGACCTGCAGGCTCTGGCCCGGGCCCTGGCGGGCGCTACCCGGGTGGTGCGCCCGGGCGAGGCGACCTCGCCCGTTTCGGCGGTGGATGCCGCTCGCGCGGTGGCAGCCGCGACGGTTGCCCCGGTGGCGGCCGCTGCCGCTCCGGTCGCGGCCAGTTCCCCACCTGCCGCCGCCCAGGCTCCCACGCCGCCGGTTGTGCGTCGCTCCGCCGCTGGACTCTTCAAGTGGCTCTTCTTGCTCGTTTTGCTGGGCAGCCTGGCAGCCGTGGCTCGCTTCAATCCAGCTCTTCTGGAGGAGGGGCGCCAGTCGCTGGCGGCCTGGCTGCAGAGCCTCATGCCTCGCCAGGCGCCCAGAAATCCCCGCGATGCCGGGATCCAGCTCTACCAGGAAGGCCACTCCCTGGTGGAGGTCACTGAGCAATTGCGCCTGGCTGCTCGGTCAGACGCAAGGGACCCGTTGACAAGAATTTATCACTCCAATGCGCTGGGACTTTCCATGCCGCCCCCCAAGAAGCCCGCCCGAATCGGCGTGCTCTATCCCGTTGAGCGGACCGATGAGGTCCTGGCTGCTCTGGCCCAGGGCCAGGAGGAGCTCAATCGGGTTGGCGGCGTGGGCGGGCGACCCGTGGTATTGATGCTCTCCAGCTATCGGCCGGGTGAGCTGCAGCGCCGCCTGACCTCAATGGAGGCCGGGGGCCAATCGCGCAAAGTGAACGCTCGCACCCCCGGGCTCCCGCCCGAGGTTCTGCTTATTTTTCCGGCTGGCAAGGTGGATGCCGGTCAGCTGGCAAGCGAGCTTCCGCTCTTCCTGGCCCAGGCCTCCGAGCAGAAAGATCCCCGCCAGATGCCCCCTGACATTGCCTGGCCGGTGGAGCAGCTCGCTCGCATGGTGGCCACTGGTCCCGTGTTCTCGGCTAACTCTGAGCTGGCTGGCGAGCTCAAGTCGCTGGGACTGAGTATTCCCGAGTTCAGCGGTGCCAGTGGCCTGGTGCTGGCCCGTCCACAAGATCTGCCCTCGCTGAAGGCTCCCCACGAGTCGCTGGTCGTCCTGGCCAGCGACGAGGCCGCTCTTCCGCCCGCCGCCAACTATCCCGGGGCGCGGGGGTTGATTCGCTTCTCGCCCTGCCAGGGGGAGTGGTTGGCAGCCAGTCTGGCCCGGGACATCCCCGACCTGGCTCGGGCTCGTAACCTTGATGCTTTGTTCTGGGTCATCGCCTCTCATTACAAGTTGAACGCCCTGCGGGGAGCGACCCTGGGTTGGAATCGCTCGGGGAAGCTGTTTGTGTTGCCCTGGACGATGGTTCGAGCTGATGCGGGCCGGTGGGTAGCTCAGGGCAGTGAGGAGGTTGCCGCCCCGTGACCATCTTGCGCCGCTGGTTGTTCAATATGGCCTCCTTTCTCCTGGGGGGAGCCTGCGGTCTGTGGACGGTTCAGTTTCTCGAGTCTCGCGTGGAATTGCCTCCCGTGGGCGGCATCTTCATCGTGCTGATCTTCATGACGGTGTTCGTGGCCATCTCTTATCATGTTGGTCAATCGATCTTTCCCGTGACCCTGGAAGAGCAATTAATCCGCCCGGAAATCCCCAGGCAGCCGTGGGCCTGGCTCAAGCCGCACGGCGAGGGTCTGAAGCCCTCCTTTCCCATGAACAAGGACCAGATCGTCATCGGCCGCGACGTCAAGTGCGACTTGATGCTCAACAACGAGTCGGTATCGCGCCGTCATGCCGAGGTGGTGCGCCTGGCCGAGGGCTACCTGCTGCGTGACCTGGGTAGCCGCAATGGCACTTTCGTCAACGGCCAGCGCGTGCAAGAGTATGTGTTGAGCGATGGAGACAAAGTGGCTATCGGGGATATCGTGTTCATCTTCGAGGCCCCCAGGCGGGCCGTGACTCTGACCGGCCAGCCCGAAAGCGTCTCTCACCTGGTGGGCGACCTGGGGGGCAGCCTGACGCCTGGTCTGAGCTCAAGCGCAGACGAGGATGATACCGAGGTCTGGAACCATCGCCCGACCAGGCCCCCTGAATAACGAGCCGGATCAGGCCAGACCCGGCTCGTCCTTGCCCCACTCGCGCGACTGGTGCGTGAGATACTCGTTGATCAGGCATCCCCAGTCGCCTTCAAGGCGCTCGATGGCTCGGCGGATCTCTTCCATGTCCACGTTGTGACGCGAGGGAGTCTCGCCGCGAGCCAGGTGAACCAGTTTGACCTGGCAACTCGGGCAGCGCGTGGTGCGCGAGGAGAGATAGTCGAGGAAACGGCGCTTGAGCTGATAGCTACAATGCGGGCAGTGAAAATGAATGAGGATTTCCACTGAGAACATCTGCCACTACTATAGCACACCGTTCATGGCAGGTATAGCCCCTGGCCCCTCTCCAGCAGGGTCGCGTGGTCGCGAGCCAGTGTCAGGATGAGGCTCAGCTGATCGGTGGCTCTTTGGAAAATTTCCAATCCCGCCCCCACATTCTTTGAATCTTTCTCCAGGCTCGCTTGCTCCAGGGCTTCCAGGCCCCGATCGGCCTGCTCGAGGGAATCCAGCGCCATGCTCAACAGCACGGGCTCGTGCCAGGGGGCACCGGTCAGGGCGGCCACAGCCTGGCGCCGAATCGAGAGCCTCTCGCGCACCCTGGCAAGCTCGCCCCCGAAGGCAGGGGCCTGCACCAACCCCAGCAGAAAGTCGGAGGTCATGCGCCTGAGCAGCTCTAGAGGAGAGGTCTGGCGGTCCTTTTTCTTCTCCTCGTCTCTCCAGTGCCGAAAAAGCTCCATCCGGCGATTGAGCTCGCGAGGGGGGAGCCCGAGGAAATACTCCTCGACGTAACGAGTCGCTTCGGTTTCCCCGATGAGCGGAGTCAATAATCGGGTCAGATAGCGGCGAGCCGCCCGCTGGAGTGTCTCCTCTTGATCGGTGCCGAGCACGCTGGCCAGAAACTCGACCCGGGCCCGGCGGCTCTCCTCTCCCGCCTGTTGGTGAAGGTAGCGAAAGGCGACCTGTCGGCGCCAGTCCTCTTCGGCCGGGCCGAGCGAGCGCAGGGTCTCTCCTCCCTTTTGCTCGAGCAGTTTTCGGATCTGCTCCAGCTTGAACCCCTGGGCTTTCAGCTGCTCGATGCGGCGTAAGCGACGTAAGGCATCGCGATGGAAGTAGGCCACCCGTCCATCGGCCGCCGGGTATGGCTTCTTCTCCGGTCGGGGCACCAGGCCCCTGGCAGTATAGAATTTGAGGGTACGTTCCGTCAGGTCGAGACCCAGCTCACGGGCCTGCTCGAGCAACTCGTCCTGGCTCAGATAGTCGCGGGCCATTCAGGGGAGCCGGCTAAAGTGCAAGGCCACTGGTCTTGCACTCTGGAATGCACCGGAACCTGGTTCTGGCGCGTTCATCAGATTCTGTGAATGTGCAAGACCAGAGCAGGCGCACATTAACCAGCCGAGAACTGGCTCAGCCACTGCTTGTTCTGCTCGATGACATACTCGATCGAGCTGAGGATATCGTTGGCCTCTTCGGCCTTGAGGACCGACTCGGCCAGTCGATCGCGCTCCCCGGTCTCGACATAAGCCTCGATGCCCTCTACCGCGTCGTAGAAGAGCTGCAGGGCTTCCAGCATGAACTCGCGGATGACCTCGGCCCCGGCCGGCGCGGGGGCTTCATATTGAGCATAGAGCTGCTCGAGAGTGTTCTTCACCAGGTTGAGCGAGTTGCGGATCTCCTCCATCGGCAGGGGGGTTCCCAGGGCCAGATGGTCGGCCAGATTGCGCAGAAACGTGAGAAGATCGGAGGCCACCTCAGTCATCGGCGGGGCCTTCGGCGGCTTTCGGCTCCGTTCCTGGAACCTTGCCTGACAGCTTCTTGAGGTGTCCGGAGAGGCGGTTGAGGTAGTCTCCGTAGACTCCGGGTTGATCCGCTTCTCGAGCCTGCTCCTGCACGATCATTTGCAGGGCCTGCTCGGATTGAATCTGGCCGGCCTCGAGCCGCTGCAGGATCTCGCGCTGATTCTGGAGCCGTTCTTCCAGTTTCTGGCGCAGCATGGCGCTGGGCCTGGACTTGCGCGGCGGGACCACGGTCAACTCCTGCAGAGCGGTCTGGATCTCGGTCTCGAGCTGGCGGTAGAATGCCAGCGCATCCTCGTTCAATCGAGCCTGGCCTCCTCCTCGGTCATTCGATCGAGGGCGATCAGCGCAATCTTGTGCAGGTCTTCAAGCTGCATCGTTTTGACCACGAACTGGCATCGCTCTACCGAGGCCACGAAAAAAGGGCACTCGCGGTAGCACTCGCAGTCTTTGAAGGGGCACCAGGGCATGCCGGGGGGGTTCGGCGCCGGGGCGAGGACTCTTGCCGGGAGGAGCCGGCACCCACGAAGCGCCGCGCGTTCAGTCACTTACCTTCCTGAGAGATGGACCCCGGATTCTTGATTAAGTGGACACTATTTGATGTCTTTAAACGGAGAGAAAATTCCATTTTTAGCACGTTTATTCCTGCGTCCAGACGAATCGCCCTTTGCTCGTTCACATAATGTTTACTTTCTTCTATTTACTTCTGCGGAGCGGTCAGGCATAATAGGTCCAGAAGAACAAATCTTGGCTCAAAGGAGACTTCAGCTGTGAGCGACATCACCGGACTCGGGCCCCAGCGTGTAGTAATCAGCCCTCAGATGCGCGAGGCGCAGGCTCTCCGGATGGCTGCCGTTCATCAGGCACTGGAGTCAGGCCTGGTCCCGGTCCAGGGAATGTCGGCCGAGCAGGTTCACGCTCATCGGGCCTACTACGGCCAGTGCACCAGCGACATTCAGGCCGTGCGCTACTGCTGCCCCTTCCCGCAGATGCCGGGAATCATTCCGGGCGCCGATTACTCCTGGCAGGGCCCTCCCGGACCCAACATGATGGCCAGTTTGTTCGGTTTCCCGGGCGGGATGCAGATGGGCTTCCCGATGGGCCAGATGGGTTTCCCGGGCGGTGGCTTCGGGATAGATCCGATGTTGTTGATGATGATGATGCAGATGCAGCAGAGCCAGAATCAGTTTGGATTCATGATGATGATGATGATGCAGCAGCAGCAGCAGCAACAGCAAATGCAGCAATTGATGTGGCTACTCCAGCAACTGCAGCAACAGCAGCCTCCCCAGCACGGCGGAGGAGGATGCCCGCATCCTCCCCAGCCCCCCCAGCCCCCGACCCCGCCGCCGCCCCCCCAGCCGCCTACCCAGCGCCAGCCGATGACCGTGGCTCGGGCCGCCTCCCTGCTGCAGGCCAACTTCGACCTGATGGACACTGCCGCCGGAATTGGCTCGCGCGACGGCATCATCGGTAAGCCCGATCTGGAGGCTATCGTCTCCGGTCGCGCCCCCAATGCTTCCGAAGAGCTCAAGGAGGCCTGCAAATACCTGCTTGACAATCCTTCGATGTTCAATGCGCTGGAGACGGCCGCTGGTCAGGGCGACTGTGACGGCAAGATCGGTCGCAACGACCTGACAGCTGCAGTGCAGAAATACTCGGGTCTGGATGCCACTCCCGACCCGGAGGGCCAGATGACGCTCGGTCGCGCCGCTGTCATTCTCAAGCGCTATTTCGACTTTCTCGATACCGCTGCCGGCCGGGGCGGCAAGGATGGCCTGATTGGCAAAAATGACCTCGAAGCCATGCTCGGCAATCCGGGTTGCCCGCCGGACTTGAAGAAAGCCATTGAGTTTCTGCTCCAGAACCCGGCCATGCTCGACGCGGTTGACACGGCCGCGCACGGGGGAAACCGGGACGGCCTGATTGCGATGGTCGACCTGGACGCTGCTATCGCGCAGAACCCGGCCGATGCAGTGGGTCCCCGCGACCAACCCACGCAGCCGACGCAGCCCACGCAGCCGACGCAACCGACGCAGCCGACGCAACCGACGCGACCCTCGGTGGACCGGGTTGCCTGCGACCAGGATGCGGTGCGCATCAACTCTTCCCTGGGCACCTTCAGCAATGACTACACGGCCATCTTCGAGGTGCTCTCCAATCGTAGCAACGCTGAAATCGCCGAGATCAGCGCCGCCTACCAGCGTCGTTTCGGCAAGACCCTCGAGCAGGAGATGCAAGACAGCACGTCGGGTTGGGCCGGGACGCTGGCGGTCAAATTGGCTCAGGGTGGGCGCGACGAGAGTGGCCAGGTCGACCCCCTGGCCGCCACCCAGGACGCCCAGCGCATTTACGACGCCGCCTACAATCAGTCAGGCACGGACGAGCAGGTCTTGATCGACATCCTGGCCACCCGTTCCAAGCCCCAGATCGACGCGATCGCGGCTGCCTATCAGCGGATGTATGGCCGCGACATGCTCGCTGACATCCAGAGCGACACCAGCGGTGCTCTGGCAACCGGCCTGACAGCCCAGGTGCAGCGCCGCAACACTGGCGGTTAGCCTGGAAGCCGAAGCCCCCCGCCTCCACCCGAGGATCGACAGGGCAGGCGCGCACCAGGCAAAGAAGCCCGAGCCTCAAGCGGCTCGGGCTTCTTGCCTGGCCTGGCTCATTGGTTTACCCCATTAGCCCAATTGACCAACGCGCCGGAACTCAGTTCCAGCGCGTTGGTCAATGCAAGAAGGCCTTTGGCCTTGCACTTCAGAGCCCATCCAGCGAAACCGACTCCGGATCTCCGCCGCCGGCGGCCTGGTAGCTGTTGGGGTCGGGCACAAGAATTTCGATATGACCGGGTGTGAACAAGAAGATCTGATCGGCCACCTTCTGGCTGTGGCCGCCGATGGCGTAGGAAATGCCTGACAGGAAGTCGATAATGCGACGGGCCAGCTCCTTGTCGGTCTTACGCATGTTGAGCAGAATGCTCTTCTTCACTTTGAGGGCCTCGGCGATCTCTCGGGCATCAGCAAAGGAGGCCGGCTCGAGCACCACGATCTCTTCCTTGCGGGTCGAGGGTAGTCCCACCACGTTGTTGTTGCGCCGCGGTTGGATCGGGGCGCCGGCGGGGGGGGCGGGATTGGCCCGGGCCGCCGGTTGGGCCGAGGCGGCCGAGCCGGAGGTCGAGACCGAATCGGAGTTCAAGACATCCGAGGAGAAGCTGTCCTCCTCCAGGGTGAAGAATTTGCGGATGCTTTCCATGATGCGAGCTCCCACGACGGGCCCACCTCCGACCAATACCTGATTGAGAAGTATTCAACAAACCGGGGAGGTCCCCTCTTTGTAGGGGAAAATCTTTCTGGCCGGCCTGAGGACCGTCAGCGCACGGTGCGCGGACCGAAGATGGCGGTGCCCAGGCGCAACAGGGTGGCCCCTTCCTCGATGGCGGTCACATAGTCGGCGCTCATCCCCATGGACAGCTCCGACCCATGAAAGGAAGACTGGTTTTGCTCGAGCAGCTCGCGCAGGCGTCGAAAGTGGGGCCGACTTTGCTCCGGGTTTTCAGGTGGAGGAGGAACGGTCATCAGGCCGACCAGCTTGAGGCGGGTGGGCGGGTTCTCGGCCACCCTGGCGAGCAGGGGCGCGAGTTGCTCAGGCTCGATGCCGTTCTTGCTCACCTCGCCGCCCAGTCGTATCTGGATCAGCCCGGAGAGGCTCTGGCCGCGCTCGTGGCAACGCTCTTCCACACGGCGGATCAACTCGATAGAGTCCAGCGTGTGAATCATCTGGAAGAGTTGAACCGCAAGGTGCACCTTGTTCTTTTGCAGGTGGCCGATCAGGTGCCACTTCGCCCCGGGTATCTGGGTGGCTTTCTGGCGAGCTTCCTGCACGTAGTTCTCGCCCAGGTCTTCCAGCCCGGCTTCAACGGCAGGTTTGATCTCCTGGGCGGTGTGAAGTTTGGTCACGCCGATCAGGCGTACCGACCGGGGATCGCGCCCGACTTTCACGCACGTGCGCGCGATGGTTTCCTTGATCTCGGCCAGGCGACCGCGCACACCATCCACCGGAGCCACCACCGGCTCCGGCTCGGCGAGGGGGTCGCCAAAGCTGGCAAAACCGAAGGCCACGCGCTACTGCCCACCCGACTTCGGGACAATGCCGATCTGGTTCAAACTCAGAGCCAGTTCATCAAGGTATCTTCAGTCATGGAGGCTGCCGGCACCGGGATACCGGACTCGGACGGCCGGGTATCAGCGGGTTGCTCGGCGTGATAGGCGGCTTCTTCTTTGCTGATCAGTCCGGCCTCGTAGAGCCGACCGAGGGCCTGGGTCAGAGTCTGCATTCCATCGGCCGCCCCCTGAGCCTGGAACTGGCCAATCTGGTGGGTCTGACCCTCCAGGATGTGGGAGGCGACCAGGGTGGTTCCGGTCAGGACCTCCACCGCCAGCACACGCCCCAGACCGTCCGCTCGATTCAGGAGTCGCTGGCCGAGCACGCCTCGCAGCGAGGTCGCCAGCATCTGGCGAACCTGGCGCTGGGCCTCGCCGGCTGAAAAAGCATTCAGGATGCGGTCCACGGCACTGACCGCGCTGAACGAGGATATCCCCGCCAGCACAAGTTTTCCGGTGGAGGCGGCCACCACCGCGGCCCGCACAGACTCGCTGTCGCGCAGGTCGCCTACCACGATCACGTTGGGGTCCTGGCGCAGCGCCTGCCAAACGCCCTCGGCGAAGCTGGGCACGTCGCTGCCCACCTCGCGCTGAGTCACCATGGACAACTTGTCGGTGTGGTAGAACTCCACCGTCTCCTCGACGGTGAGCACGTGCACCTTGCGATTGTTGTTGATGTAGTCTACCAGGGCCGTCAGAGTGGTCGACTTGCCCGAGCCGGTGGGCCCGGCGACCAGCACCAGGCCGCTGGCGAGGGTGGCCAGGCGCTTGGCTACCGCCGGCAAGCCGAGCTCATCCAGGCTGGGCATCTCTCCTCGCAGGGCCCGCAGGGCGGCGCTCACGTTACCGCGCTCAAAGAATGCGTTGATGCGGAAGCGAATTCCGGACAGCGAGAAGGGATAATCGATCTGGCGGGATTCGACCATCCGGCTTCGCTGGTTCTGGGTCATGCTGGAGTAGACCAGGCGTCGGCAGTCGACCTCGTTGAGAACCCTTTCTCCGACGGGGATGAGCTCGCCGTCAAGGCGCACCATGGGAGGCATGCCCACCTTGAGGTGCAGGTCGGTGGCGTTGTGCTTGATCATGACCTGGAGCAGGTCCCCCACCTCAAAGCCCAGGTCTTCTGTGCCACCGGCCTCGGTGGGGTCATAGACGTCTTCGCCGCCGCCACCGACTCGGGCGTGGGCACCTCGGGCCTTCTGGTCCAACTCCTCCACCAGGCGGATGGCCAGGTTGACGGTCTGCATCTGCTTCTCGGCCAACGAGGCGGCCTGGCCAACCCGTTCGGAAATTGCGTTGTAGCGACTTTCCAGGCTGCCGACCGCTTCCAGGGCTGCGCGGGCTCGCTGGGCCAGCCCGTCTGCATCGCCCACGCTCGATTGCAGGTCACTCATGGCCCGACGCACCTCGTCCAGGCTGCGGCCCGTGTGCTCGCGCTCTTGCTCCAGGGCACGACGCATCTCGGAGACGACCGCCTCGGATGGCCCTGCCTCAACCAGGGTGCGCAGGTCGGTGATGGCCACCTCTAGCTCACTCGTCAGGGATTGCAGGCGCTGGTCGACATCGGTCAGCCGGGCCATCTGCCCCAGCTCCTGGCCCAGCCGCTCCGTCAGTTCTTCAAACTCCTGGGCCACGGCCGCGTGCATCTCGTCGAAGCGCCCGCCCAGCTCGGCTCGCGCGCCCTCCAGGCGCGACTCCATCCCGCTGACCGACCGGGCCATCAGCTCGTTGATCTCGGGTGCCACGCGGCCCGAGGAAAGCTCGTCGCGCATAGCTCCGGCATGGGCCATCAGCTCACTCAGACGGCCGTCATAGGCGCTAAAACGCGAGTCAAGCTCTTCGCCCACCCGAGTCATCAGCTGCTCCAGGGCCAGGGCTGCTTCGGCTCGCAGCTCCTCGACCTTCAGGTGAGCTGACTCGACCTGCGCCCCCACCTGCCCCAGGAACTCGCCCGACTCGAGGCGGACAGCCAGCTGGCCCAGCTGCTGGGAAACGTGGGCCTGGGTCTGAGAAAGAGCAGCCATCTGACGCTCGAGCTTCTCGACGTCTTCGACCAGCTCATCGTCTTCCGGGGTCTCCAGGGACAGGTCTTTCAGCTCGCGGTGAAACTGCTCCATGCGGGCCCGCATGCCCTGGGTATCCTTGGACTGGACCTCGGCCAGCAGCTCCACCTCGCGGACGCGTGCTTCCAGGCTGGAGAGCACGTTATCCAGCTCGTCGTCCTCGTCGGATCCGAGCTCATCGCCACCGTCGAGGAGGTTCTCCTGGCTTTCCCCGATCCTCGTGCGTCTGCGCCGTCTGGCCAAATGCGTGACACTCCTTGTCGGCCCCTTCGTCAGTCCGCTGCCCGCGCAAAAACATCCCAGGGCTTGATTTGGCGCGCTCTTCGGCGCGTCATAAACGGGTTCCTACTCCTTTCAGGGTAAGCGACCTACCCGGGCCTCCACCCGATCCAGCGGCTCGCCGCTGCGAATGAGGTCGCGAGCGGTGGTCAGGTCCTCAGCCAGCACCCGATCGTGCTCGAGCGCGGGAATGCGCTCGCGCAGACAGCTTAAAGCGGCTTCGGTGCCCGGTCCAAAGGTGAGAGGTCGGTGGAACTCCAGCGCCTGGGCGGCGCAGATCCACTCACAGGCCAGGATCTGCTCGAGATTGTCCACCAGACGCTCCAGAGCGAAGGCCGCAGTGGGCCCCATGCTGTTATGGTCCTCCTGGCCCGCCGAAGTGGGGATCGAGTCAAGGCTGGCCGGGTGGCCCAGGACTTTGTTCTCGTTGGCCAGGGCAGCGGCCGCGTACTGCACCAACATCAGCCCCGAATGCAAGCCGCCCTGACGGGTCAAAAAGGGCGGCAAGCCGCTGGTGTCCGGGTTGAGAAGCCGTTCCGAGCGCCGTTCGGAGATGGTTCCCAGGTAGGCCAGTGCTACTTTGGCGCAGTCCAGGGCCAGGGCCACTGGAGCGCCGTGGAAGTTGCCGCCGCTCAGCACCTGGCCGCTCTCCGGGAAAACCAGCGGGTTGTCAGTGGCCGAGTTGATCTCGCGCTCGAGAATACCCACTGCAAAGGCGTGCCCGTCGCGGGCCGCTCCATGAACCTGAGGCATGCAACGCAAGGAGTAAGCATCCTGGACCCGAGTGCAATCCTTGTGCGAGGCCACCAGGGCCGAGTCGGCCAGCAGCAGGCGCAGGGTTTGAGCCGACTGGCTCTGTCCCGGGTGGGGCCGAACCTGATGGATGTCCGGCGAGAAGGCGGTGTCGGTGCCCATCAGCGCCTCCAGGCTCATGCCGCCCAGAATGTCGGCGATGCGCAGCAGCCTTCCGGCCCGGGCCAACGCCAGACCGCCCACCGCGGTCATCATCTGGGTTCCGTTGATCAGCGCCAGGCCTTCTTTAGCCTCCAGGCAGACCGGTTCCAGACCGGCCGCGCCCAGGCCATCGGCGGCGGGCAGGCGACGTCCCTGATATCGGCACCAGCCTTCTCCCATCAAGCCCAGGGCGATGTGAGACAGGGGTGCCAGGTCGCCCGAGGAGCCCACCGACCCGCGCGAGGGCACCTCGGGAGTCAGTCCGGCCGCCAGCCAGTCGAGCAGTCGCTCCAGCACGACCAACCGCACGCCGCTGTAGCCCCGGGCAAGCGCGTTGACACGCAGGCCGATCATCACCCGCACCACCGCCTCGGGCAAGGGCTCTCCCACCCCCGCGCTGTGGCTGCGCACCAGATTGCGCTGCAGTTGTTGGATGTCGGAGCGGTCGATCCGCTGGCTCACCATGCGGCCAAAACCTGTATTCAGGCCATAGACGACCTCGCCCCGGGCCACCAGGTCGTCCACCACGGCGCGCGAGGCGCGCACCCGCTCGCCCACCTCGGGAGCGAGGCGGACCGCGACTTGCGACCGGGACATGGCTTCCAGGTCGGTCAGGGTGAGCGAGCGTCCGTCCAGGACGACCTGGCGAGAGCGGGTTTCGGTGGTCATAGAGGGCGTCAGAGCTTCTTGATCATTTGTTTGCGCTCCTCCAGGTAACCAAGCTCCTCGTAGAAGCGCACGGCCCGCTGGTTGGCGCTGGTGACCCCAAGACCGATGCGGCTGAGTCCGCGCTCGGCCACGAAATGCTCTGCTGCGGCCACCAGTGTGCGCCCCACCCCTTTGCCCCAGCAGTCGTGGCGCACGGAGACGTCGAAGATCCACCCCTGGGCCTCTCCTGTGCTGGAGTCGATCTGGCCGGCCAGCACCACGATGTGCCCTAGCAGGGAGCCGTCCGGGGCTTCGGCGACCAGCACCCGGGCCCGGTCGAGCTGGAGAGCGTCCTGCAGGGTGCGCAGGTCCTCGCGGCGGTAGACGCGCACCATTTCGGGCGTGGAGTCGCGATAGGGGGAAAGGGAGTGGACCACCATCTGCACCGCCAGCTCGACGATGGCCGGTAGATCGTCGGCGCTGGCTGGACGGAGCCGAAAGGCGATCTCAGGCCGGGGAGCCGGGGACATCTCGAGTCAGCACAACAATCAGCTCGGCCCCGCACTCCGGGCAAGCGCAGCCTTCATGCACGGCAACCTGGCAGAGTAGACAGAAGATCGAGGCTTCGACCAACCAAGTCACGGGTCACACCTCCCGGGCGATGAAATTGGATCGACCGCTCCTGTCGTCGCTAAATCAGGGTTTGCGCTGCCGTGGTCAGGCTCCTCCCAGATGACCTCCCAGACTCGTCCCAGTTCCCGGGCCAGCTTTTCGGGTCGGAGATCGACAAGTCCCAGCGCCTGAAGATCGATGACCTGCTGGCCGTCGCCCCACAGTCGCCGCAAGTTTTCCCGGTCCAGTCGGCGAGGCAGGGAGCCATGCTGGAGCAGTGCGTTCCCCCGCCGCACCTGGGCGCTGCCGGCCAGCTTGCAGCCTCGCGCCGAGAGCTCTCCCAGGCGGGTGACGGCCATGCAGGAGGGATTGTCACGCCCGGGCGGGATGTGGTCGGCTCCACAGGTTTCCACCTCGCTTGCTCCCAGCGCTCGCAGGGCCGCCGCCAGCCCGCGGGTCACTCCGCAGAAGGCCTCCCGCACCGAGAGCCGGCCGCTTTCGGGCAGGACCAGGGCGTAGGTGATCTCGTCGGCGTGCCAGAGGGCGCGCCCGCCCGAGGGGCGGCGCACGCAGGGCCAGCCAGGAAAGGCGTCCTTCTGGAAGCAACCCAGCGACAGGGTGGGCTCTTGCCAGGAATAGAGGCGGAGCACTGGCACCGGGCTGGTCAGCAGGGCTTCATCGCGCTCCATGTTGGTCCGGGCTGGTAGGGGTGGGTCCAGCACCAGCCCCCAGCGCTCGGGCCGGGTGGCCAGGTAGTCGGCGAAGGTCAATCGCGCGACTTGGCCAGGAAGACGCGGGTGCCCTGACCGGGCCGGGAATCGATCTCGACCCGGTCCATCAGGTTCTTCATCAAGAAGATCCCTCGTCCGCGCTCGGAGAAAAGGTCCGGGACTTCCTCGCCCCGACCGGCGGGCTCGAAGCCGACCCCAAAATCCTGCACCTCCACCGAGATCTCGGTGGGAGCGAAGCGATAGATCACGTCGATGCCCCGCTCTGATCCCCCGTGCTCAATGGCGTTGTCGCAAACCTCGCCCACGGCCGTCACGATGTCATAGATCTCTTCGTCGATGAACCCGCTGCGGCGAGCGATGGCCTCGGCCTGCAGCCGCACGGTGGCGGCGAACTCGTTCTCACAGGGAATCTTGAGGCGGATCTCGGAGGCAGAGCGCACCACCTCCTCCCACTTGAGGAGGGCCTTCTCCTGGCTTTCGATTACATCCCGGGCACTCTTAACGTAGGCCGAGGAGACCTCCACAAAAAACTGGTCCATCAGGCCGTTGAGACGACGCTCGAGTCGGAAGAGGTCCTCCGAGACCACCGGGCGAGGGAGCTTCTGGGCCAGCGTGCGCCAGGTCTCCTCATTGAGAAAGTAGAGACCAGACATCAAGTCGGTGAAGTCGATCTGCATCTTGACCCGGCGGGCCGCGATGCCTTCTTCGAAGCTGACCAGCTCGTTATGCCAGCGGCCCGCTTCGTCGGAGGTAGAGGCGGTGCTGATCTGGCGTAGATGTCCGATCATGAAGCTGACCAGTCGCTCGACCGTGCGCCGCGACTCCTCGCGGGCCATCACGTCAGGCTTGTAGGAAGGAAGCTCGGCAAAGCATCGGTCGGAAACCCGTTCGGCCAGGCTCTGCAGGTTCTCCTCGAGAACGGCGGCAGCCTGGCTGAAGATGGTCCCCGTGTCGACCTCGCTACTTACGGTGCTTCCCCCTCCCAGCGCAGAATCGGCTTGCGGGCAGCCCGGGCTTCATCGGCCCGGCCTACCGGCGTAGTGTGGGGCGCGGTGGTGACCAGGGCCACATCTTCCTGAGCGATCTTGAGCAGTGCCTCGGCAAAGGAGTCGAGGGTTTCCAGGGTCTCGGTTTCGGTGGGCTCGATCATCAAAGCCTCTTCCACGCACAGCGGGAAGTAGACCGTGGGAGCGTGGAAGCCATAGTCAAGAAGGCGCTTGGCCACGTCCATGGCCCGCACGCCCTTCTTCTCTTTCATGGTTCTGGCCGAGAGCACGAACTCGTGCATGCAGAGCCGGTCGTAGGGCATGTCGAAGGCGTCCTTGACGCGCGCGCGCAGGTAGTTGGCGGCCATGACCGCCCCCTCGGCCACCTCCCGCAGCCCCTCGGGGCCATGATGGCGGATGTAGGTGTAGGCCCGCACCAGCACCAGGAAATTGCCCCAGAACATGCGCACCCGGCCGATGCTCTTGGAGGGGGTCTCGAAGGTGAAGCCTTCGCCCTGTCGCGCTGAGCGCGGCCCGGGTAGATAGTCCACCAGGGCTCCGCGCGCGCCCACCGGACCGGCCCCCGGGCCGCCGCCCCCGTGAGGGGTGCTCATGGTCTTGTGCAGGTTGAGGTGCACCAGGTCAAAGCCCATGTCGCCCGGCCGGGCTACCCCCAGCAGCGCGTTCATATTGGCACCGTCATAATAGAGCAGGCCGCCGGCCTCGTGCACCAGCCTGGCCACCTCCACGATATGCTGCTCAAAGAGGCCCAGGGTGCTGGGATTTGTCAGCATCAGGCAGGCTACCTCGTTGTTGAGGTGCTGCTTGAGCTGCTCGAGGTCCACGTCGCCTGCCGCATTGGTGGGGATGGTGATGACTTCGAAGCCTGCCAGGGCTGCGCTGGCCGGGTTGGTGCCGTGAGAAGAGTCGGGCACCACCACCCGGGTGCGCTTCTCCCCGCGGTCGCGGAAATAGGCCGCGGCCATGAAGAGGGCTGTCAACTCACCGTGGGCTCCGGCGGCCGGCTGCAAAGTGAAGCCGTCCATGCCGGTGATCTCCTGAAGGTCGTTTTGCAGGTTGTGCATCAGCTCCAGGGCGCCCTGCGCTGCTTCCATCGGTTGCATGGGGTGGAGGCGGGCAAAGCCGGGCATCCGGGCGGTGACCTCGTTCACGCGCGGGTTGTACTTCATCGTGCAGGAGCCGAGCGGATAGAAGTTGGTGTCGATGGAGAAGTTCAGCTGCGACAAGCGCATGAAGTGGCGTAGCACCTGCAGCTCGCCCAGCTCGGGCAGGGCCGGAGGGGTTTCGCGCACCAGCTCCGCGCCCAGCACGGCCACCGGGTCGACCAGGGCCACGCCGCCCGAAGGGGGGTGACAACCGCGCCGACCGGGCGAGCTTTTTTCGAACAAAGTGGCTTCGAGTCTATCCACGGGCGGCCTCCAGGGTGCGGCCCAGCGCGGCCAGATCGCAGAGCAGGTTGTCAAGCTCGGCGGCTCCGTTGACCTCGGTGAAGCAGAACAGCATGCCGTTCTCGATCTCAGGGAACTCGCACACCAGCGGGTAGCCTCCGAGAATGCCCCTCTCGGCCAGCTTGCGATTGAGCTCGACCGGGCTCACCGGGCAAGCCACCGCCACCTCGTGGAAGCTGGGAGAGCTGAACAGCACCCTGTAGCCAGGGATCTCGGCCACCCGCTTCTTGAAGCTCTCGGCCAGGCTCAGGCAGGTCAGGGCTGCCTCGCGCAGGCCCTGGGGACCCACCAGGGCCAGGTAGCAGGTCACTGCCAGGGCGCACAGCCCCTGATTGGTGCAGATGTTGGAAGCGGCCTTCTCGCGCCGGATGTGCTGCTCGCGGGCCTGTAGGGTGAGGCAGAAGGTGCGCCGACCGGCGCTGTCCACCGTCATACCCGCCAGTCGACCTGGCAAACGGCGCAGGTACTGCTTCTTGCAGGCCATGAATCCGACGTAGGGCCCTCCGTAAGAGGGGGGCAATCCCAGGGGAGCCGCCTCGCCAGCCGCGATGTCGGCTCCGCAGGCGCCCGGAGGCTTGAGCAGGGCCAGGCTGACTGGATCGGCCACGCTCACGATGCCCAGCGCCCCGGCAGCCCGGGCCTTCTCCATCAGGGCCGGGGTGTCTTCCACCAGGCCCAGGAAGTTGGGGTTCTGGATCAGCACCGCGGCCGCATCCTCCCCCACCTTCGCCAGCACGGTGCGGCCATCTTCCAGGGGCAGCTCCTCCACGGTGACGGCGTGGGCCGCCAGGTAGGTCTTGAGCACCTCGCGGGTGTGCGGGTGGACACCCCGGGAAACCAGCACGCGGCTGCGGTTGGTGGTGTTGAGGGCCATCAGAACCGATTCCACGGTGGCGTTGGAGCCGTCGTAGACCGAGGCGTTGGCTGCCTCCATCCCGGTCAGCTCGCAGATCATGGTCTGGAACTCGAAGATGGCCTGCAGCGTGCCCTGGCTGACCTCGGGCTGATAGGGAGTGTATGCGGTGAGGAACTCCGACCGCGAGAGGACCGTATCCACCACCGAGGGGCTGTAATGATGGTAGGCCCCGGCCCCCAGGAACGAGCCTCGGGTCGCCAGCTTGTTCTTGGAGGCCAGGCTCTCGAGGTGGCGGAGCAAATCATGCTCGCTGAGACCGGGAGACAGCGCCAGGGGGCGCCCCAGTTTGACCGCGTCCGGCAGGTAGCCGAACAGGTCGGCCGGCGTCGAGAGGCCGACAGCCTGCAGCATCTTCTGCTGATCCCGGGCGGTGTGCGGAATGTAGTTCATCGACTCAGCTCTTGGCGAGCTCGCCGTAAGCTCGGGCGTCGAGCAGGGCAGTGACCTCGTCGGGGTTGTCCACCTTGACCTTGATCATCCAGCCGCCCCCGTAAGGGTCCTGGTTGATCAGCTCGGGCTGAAAATCGTCGCCATCGGAGTTGAGGCGGGTGTTGATGGCCACCACCTCGCCGTTGCAGGGGGCAAACAGGTCGGAGACGGTCTTCACCGACTCCACCGTGCCGAAGCGCTTGTTGGCCTCGAGCCGGGTGCCCACGGGGGGCAGCTCGACGAATACGATATCGCCGAGCTGGTCCTGGGCAAAGTGTGTGATTCCGACTTCACCCACCCCGTTGGACAGCCGAACCCACTCGTGCTCTTTGGTGTAGCGAAGATCCTCTGGAATCATTGCGGATGCCCTCTCCTTATTAACCTCTTCCCCCCTTGTACCTGCGCTCAGTTTCGGCGAACGCTCCCGGCCACGAAGGGAGGCTTGACGACGCGAGCGTTTTCAGCTCTCCCTCGCACGTCCACCTGAAGATTCGTGCCCTCAGGGCGGCAGGTGCTTTCCACGGATGCCAGGGCGATCCCTTTGCTCAGCGAGGGGGAGTAGGTTCCACTGGTGATGCGACCCACGTCCTGTCCGTCGCGCAGAACTCGATATCCCTCCCGGGGGATGGCCCGTCCCTCCATCAAAAGGCCTACTACGGTGCGCTTGAGGCCCGATTGCTTTTGCTCGACCAGGGCCTGGCGTCCCACGAACCCCGACTTTTCCAGCTTGACCACCCAGCCCAACCCGGCCTCCAGGGGGCTGGTCTGCTCGTCGATTTCGTGGCCGTAGAGCGAGTAGCCCGACTCCAGGCGCAGAGTGTCGCGCGCTCCCAGGCCGATGGGGGGGACGCCGGCTCCTCGCAGGGCCTTCCAGATGGCTTCGGCGTCGCCGGCCTGGCAGTAGATCTCGAAACCGTCGTCGCCTGTGTAGCCGGTACGCGATACCAGAGCCAGCTTGCCGGCCACGGCCGCTTCGCCCTGGTGGAAGTGGTAGTAGCGGATCGCCTCCAGATCGAGCGAGCAGAAGGGCTGCAGCTTTGCCTGGGCGTTGGGGCCCTGGATGGCGATCAGAGCCGTCGCCATGGATTGGTCCTTCAGCTCTACTCCCTGGGCGGGGCGCCGCCCCTGCATCCAGGCGAAGATCTTCTCGCGGTTGGAGGCGTTGACCACCAGGATGAAGCGCTCGTCCGAGAAGCGGTAGGTGATCAGGTCGTCGAGCACCCGGCCGCCCTCGTTGCACATCGTGCTGTACTGGCACTGCGTGGCGGCGCAGCGTGTCAGGTCGTTGGTGATGAGCCCCTGGATAAAGTCCAGCGCGCCGGACCCGACGACCTCGATCTCGCCCATGTGGGAGAGGTCGAACAGGCCTGCGTCCTGGCGCACCGAGAGATGCTCTTGCTTGATGCCGGTGTATTCGATGGGCATCTCCCAGCCAGCAAAATCGACCATCTTGGCGCCCTCCTGGCGGTGAACCTCGCAAAGGGGCGTGCGGAGCGTGGCGGTCGACATCGATTCAGCCTTTCTCGGGCCAGCGGCAGCAGTTCGCCGAGGCCAGGTACTGATTGACCTTCGCGCCCGGTATCTGAGCGGCGAAGGTGAGGCCGGCCTGGTCGCAGAGGTTGCGAATCAGTCCCAGCAGCCGGTGCTGATACTCTTCGCAGGGCTCGGTATCCTGCCACGAGAGCGAAGCCAGCAGGTGGGTGGCCCCTCGTTCCCGGGCCCGACGAATCAGGCTCTCGAGCTCGAAAAGGTCGTCTTCCTGACCCACCACCAGGTCCTCCAGGCGCAGCGTCCAGGGTCTGAGTAGCTCGAAATCCTCCCAGGGAGCTCGCCAGCTCAGCTCGACCTGGCGGACCAGCCCGAGCCAGGCCTGCACCTCGGCAGCCGGTCGCCGGCGCAGGACGATCGTCAGACCCTCTACCGGTGGCTCGAGCCGGGTCGGGTCGGTCAGGATGCAATCGGGGTCAAAGCGACATCCGCCTTTGCGAGGCGGGTCGGGGCAGCTCTCCTCAGACACCAAAGAACTGCAGAGCCTGCTCTCGGTCGCGGGCGATCTGCTCTCGCAGCGAGTCCAGGCCGTCGAAGCGGCGTTCCTCGCGAAGCCGGCCCAGGAAGCGCACGGTTAGCTCGCGGTCGTAGAGGTCGCCCTCGAAATGCAGCAGGTGCACTTCCAGCACGGGAGCGGTCGCCTGGCCGAAGGTAGGGCGCAGCCCCAGGTTGGCCACCGCGTTGTAGACGGTCCCCTCCAGCTCGGCCTGCATCACGTAGACGCCCATGGCCGGCACCACCTTCCCCTCGGGCAGGGGAAGGTTGGCCGTGGGGGTGCCCAGCTCTCGTCCCCGTCGCTGGCCGCGGGCCACCGTCTGGCGCCAGCTGTAGGGGCGCCCCATGCAGCTGGCTGCCTCGGAGGCGCGCCCCCGCGTGAGAAGCTGGCGAATTCCTGTGCTGGAGATCACCCTCCCCCACAGCTCCACCGGATCTACCAGGGTGATCTCGAACCCGAGCTCGCGGAGCAGCTCGGGTGTGCCGGCGGCGCGATGACCGAAACGATAGTTGGGGCCCATCACCAGTCGCTCGGCCTGCAACTGCCCTCGCAGCACCTCGCGGGCAAAACTCTCGGGAGCCATGGAGGCAAAATCTCGGTCGAACTCGCGATAGACCACCGTACGACCCATGGATTCGATGATCTGGCCGCGCTCGGCAAAGGTGGTCAGCAGTGCCGGGGCGCAATCAGGTCGGAGCACCGTCTCGGGGTGGTTGCAGAAGGTGAAGGCCACCTCGGCCCGCGAGAGCAGGGCCTGGTGCCCCCGGTGGACCCCATCGAAGAACCCCAGCGCCACCGAAGTCGGGCCGGTGGGCCGGAACTGCCCCAGCTCGATCACGACGAGCGGCGGTCGACGATGAAGGTGCTCCGGCCCGCGTTACGGCTCTTGGCGGCGTGCTTCATCTCGGCCGCAATCTCGGATACCTGCAGGGCGCTGGTGAAGGTGCGCCGCACGTTGGTGGCCACTCCGATGGAGAGAGACATCAAAGGGAACTTCTGGACCTGGTTCTGGCGGTTGATGACCTCGATGAATCCGGCCTGGCGGTCCTCCTCGGAATACTGGGAAGGGACCAGGCCGTCGAAGCGCTCGATCACCTGCGTGCAGATGGCGTCGACCTGGTCGGGGTTGGTGATATAGATGAAGTCGTCACCTCCGATGTGGCCCACGAAGTCATCCGAGCGGCCCACTTCCTCAGCGGCTCCCACCAGCACCCGGGCCACCAGTTGGATGCACTCGTCCCCCTTTTCGAAACCGTACTTGTCGTTGTAAGCCTTGAAGTTGTCCAGATCGACGTAGCAGCAAGCCATGCGCTCGTTGCGCAGGATGCGCCGCGTGATCTCCTGCTCGATCGAGAAGTTGCCCGGAAGGCCGGTCAGGGGGTTGGAAGCGCGGGTCTGGCGGAAGCGCAGCACCAGGCCTTCGATGCGGGCCTCGAGCTCGACCGGGTCGAACGGTTTCTGGAGGTAGTCGTCCACCCCCGTGCGCAGGGCGTCAAGTCGGTGCCCCTGGCCCGAAGCGGTCAGCATCACCACCGGAATGAGGTAGGTGAGGCGGTTCTGGCGCAGGCGGCGGCATACCTCGATGCCGTCCATCTCGGGCATCATCAGGTCGAGCAGGATCAGATCGGGCACCTCGGCTCGTGCGACCTCGAGGGCTTCAGCGCCCGAGCCAGCGGTGAGCACCTCATACTCGCGGTTGGAGCAAGTCAGCAGCGTTTTGACCATCCGCAGCAGGCTGGGATCGTCATCCACCACTAGAATTTTGACCGAGCGAGCCCAGCTGCGTTCGGTCTCGGGAAGTTCGGAGCTCAGGGACACGATCCTCAGGGGTTGACGACGAAGGCGTCGATTCCCTGCTCACGCAGCTTTTCGAGCCGAGACTTGGCCTCGTCCTCGCCCGTGAAGCCACCTCCGCGCACGCGGTAGACCGTGCCGTTATCGGTAGGAACGGCTTCCAGGCGGGCGTTCTGGCCCTGCTTGGACAGTTCTTCGATCAGCTGCCTGGCATTCTCTTCGCTCGAGAAGGAGCCAAACTGCAGCTCGACGGCGTCCGAAGCAGGGGCCGCCGGGGTGGGAGTGGGCTCGGGCGGGGTCTCGCTCTGCTCGGGCGTGGGCGCCACCGAGACATCCGCCGGGGTGGCCTCGGGAGCCGGAGGCTCGGAGGTGGCGGCCGGCCGGGGAGTGGGGGTGGAGGTTGCAGTGGCCCTGGCGTCTGGCGGGACGGGTGAGGCGGTCACGACCTCCTGGGGTTGCGGGCGGGGTTTCTCGCCGCTGAGGCGGGCCCGCTGGCGCTCAACCTCTTCCTGCAGCTTGGGATCGACCTTCTGCCAGGGGCGAGGGCGGGCGCCACGCATCAAGTCTTGCTTGAACTCGGTAGGCTCGGTCTCTTTGCCAGACAGCATGCCGATGGCATAGCTCCCCAGCCAGTTGCCGGCCACCAGCGAGACCCAGATGACGACGATGGTGGCCACCATCACCTTGGGCCAGAATCCGTCTTGTGAACGCTCTCTCCTCGACATCGCGCAAAACCTGCCTCAAACTGCTCGCCCCGGGGGCGGGCCCACTATAGCACAGGGCTCAAGAATGTGCCAGAGATTGAATTCTCTTCAGCACCCAAGATCCCTCTCCCAAAAGTCGGCGACCTCGCGAGCGGCCTGAGCGGCATGCCGGGTGAGCCGGAGAGGATCTTCCAGAGCCTGGCGCTGGGCCTGGCTCAGAGGCTCGAGTAGCTCGGGCCCCAGCAAGCGCAGCAACGGCAAGCGCTCCTTCTGGGCCTGCAAACTGAGCTGGCGCATCTGCTCGTGGGCGTCGGCGATTCCCAACCAGCTGAACAGAGTCTGGGCGGGTCCCGAGATGATCTGGCCGGTCAGTCCCAGGTTGTGCTGCATCTGCTGGCGGTCGACGTAGAGGCCCGAAAGCCCTCGGGCCGAGCGCCGGGCGGCAACCGAAAGCCCCAGCACCAGGCGAGGGAGGAAGCGAGCCGAGGCCGAGTTGGAGAGATCGCGCTGGTGCTCGGAGATCTGATCCAGATAACAGGTCATGATCTGGGGCATGAAGACCTTCCAGAGGCTCTTGACGTTCTCCCAGGTGATCGGATTGCGCTTGTGGGGCATGGCCGAGGAGCCCACCTGGGAGCCTTCGCGGTAGGCCTCGGCAACCTCGGCCAGCTCGGTTCGCTGCAAATGGCGCAGGTCGTCGGCCAGGTTGGCCAGCACCCCGAAGGCCGCCGTGAGATGATGGAAGACCGCCAGCGCCGGCTCAGGGTGGGTGATCTGGGTGGAGTTTCGGGCCGGCGTAAGGCCGGCCAGGGCCAGCACTTCTCGCTCCACCGCGCGCGGGTCTTCAAAGAGCAGTCCCAGCGTGTTGTAAGCTCCCACCGCTCCGCTGAACTTACCCCTCAGCTCGGTCAGCGAGCGCTTGAGTGACTGGATGCAGAAGCCCATACGATCCAGGTAGACCGCCATGGCGTGTCCGAAGGTCACGGGCTCGGCATGCTGGCCGTGGGTGCGACCCACCTGGTGGGTTTCCGATTCCTGGCGGGCCAGCCGGATCAGCTCACGAGCGACCGCCTCCAGGGCCGGCAGGGCGATCTCGCGGCAGCCGTCTCGCAGTCTCAGAAGATGGGCGTTGCTGAGAATGTCATAGGAGGTGGCGCCCAGGTGCACGTAGGGTCGCAGCTCTTCGGGGCAGTAACGGGTCATCACGTTGACCACGGCTTTCAGATCGTGGTGGACGCGGGCCTCCTCCTCGGCGATCTCTTGAATGTCGATGTCGGCGCAGCGCTCCTGGGCTTCATCCACCAGGCTCTCGGCAAAGCGGCCGTGGCGAGCGAGCACGCGCAGCCAGTTCAGCTCCAGACGGACGCAGTAGTCGAGATAGAGGGCCTGGTCGGAGAGCAGGCGGCGGGCGGGCTCGAGCAACTTCTCTGGCTCGAGGTAGCGGGCCACCAGGGGGTCTGGAAAGTCTAGCATAGCCTGTCAGGCTATCGCCTCGGCAGGGCAGGATTCCTTTCGACTCCGGGCGCACAGAGCGGCATGTCCGTTTACCAGGCCAATCACATGCAGGTCGAGGTGGCCGCCGGCCACGTGGCCGCCAGTTGGGACCCCAGCTATCTTCAACGCGTCAACTACGCCGATGAGGACCTGGTCCTCCGAGTTCTGGACCCGAGCCAGCTCAAGCACGCCTTCCGGGTCAACTACCTGACCCAGAAAGATCTATTTCTGGAGCCAGGCTCCTTTCGAATCGAGCTGGCTCGGACGTTCCGTCCCGAGGTCGAGGTGCGCACCACCCATGACCAGGTGCCCGGTGTGGTCTGGCTGCAGGACAGTCCCGGCAGCCAGGTGATCTTATGGCCCGGGCTGGATTGGGCCGCCATCGAGCACGAGGTCTCCTCGCTCCACCACCTGCACTGGGACACTCAGGCCCAGGTGGCCCTGCGGGTGACCTGGGTGGACGACACCGTCACCTGGTTCGAGGTTCCCGAGCGCGACCATCTCTACCTCGAGGGGCGTATCCGCCACGTCGAGCTGTGCGTTCGCCGGCCCGACGAGACGGTGCCGCTCAAGACGCTTTTCCTGGCTCGACGTCCCCCGGTCGAGCCGCTCGAGGTGCTGGCCGCGGTGGACTTTTCCGTCGGCCCCCCGGCGCCTTCGCTCAGCCTGATTCGGCAGATCGTGGAGACGGATACCCTGCAGCTGAAGGCGGCGTGGTCGCTGCCTGAGGCTCCCAGGGGGCTCAAGCTCCAACTGGAGAAGGACGGCCAGACCTATCGAGACCATGAAGATCGCCCCGTGGAGGCCTCGGGCGACTGGTTCTTCTGGGGCCTGGAGCCCGGCCGCTACGTGGCACGCCTGGTGGCTCGCAAGAAGACGGTGCTGGTGTCCCGCCCTCTGACCTTGCCCCGGCGACCCAATCGGGTGGTGTTGATGCCAAACTCGGAGGAGTGGCTTTACTGCTACTGGCATGTCGAGGCATCCAGCTGGCAGACCCTGTCCGACAAGCACGGGGACCTGCTCGGCCGGGTGCGCTGTCAGCTCAAGGTCTTCCACGAGTGGGGTGGAGGGATGCACCACCAGCCCGAGCACGACCGCGAGGTCAATCTGGACGCGGCCCGTGATTACTACCTGCAGCTCCCGCCCGACCGCGTCTATCGAGTGCAACTGGTGGCCTGGATCGATGGCTGGAAGGAAGAGCCGCTGACCGAGCTCTCCAACCCGGCCCAGACCGGCCGCTTGAGCCACGGAACCAACCCCGTTTCTTACTCTCGGGTGGAGATGCGTGGCGATCACCCCACTATGCGTTCACTGGAAAGCCCGCGGGGCACCTCGCATTACTCGCTGGGCTACCTGTTGCTGCACCTGCACGCTCACCTCCCCTTCATTCCCGACCCCGTGAACTTCGGCCAGGGCGACAAGTGGCGGCCCGAAGGCTACCCGCAGGAGTGGTTCGCCGAGGCGGTGCGCGAGACGTACCTGCCTCTGCTCGAGATCATGGACGCTCTGACCAATGAGGGCGTGGATTTCAAGCTCTCCATCGATATCTCGCCCCCACTGGCGGCCATGATGAAGAGTCCCCGTCACCAGGCCGACGTGGTTGAGACGCTGGATCGTCTGTTGCGGCTGGCTCGTCTGGAGGTGGCCCGCACCACCCGCGAAGAGCCCCACTACGCCACCGCCGCCCGCATGCACCGGCGCCACCTGGCTCGCTGCCGCGACGTTTACCTGGGCTGGGGGTGCGATCTGACGAGGGCTTTCAGCTACTTCCAGGAGCGGGGCAAGCTGGAGATCTGCACTTGCGTGGGCACCCATCCCATGTTGCCCCTGTGGCAGATGGTACCCAGCGCCATTCGAGGCAACTGCCTTGCGGCTGCCGAGTTCCACGAGCAGACCTTCGGGCGGGCCTCGCGTGGGGTGTGGTTACCCGAGTGCGCCTACGCGCCCGGTGTGGAGCGTTTTCTCGAAGAGGCGGGTTTTGCTTACTTTTTCAGCGAGGGAAGCACCGTCACGCGGGCGGACTCTCCGGCCGAGTTCGGTCTCAACGCGCCGGTCTTTGTGCGCGGCTCGCGCGTGGCGGTATTGCCGCGCGACCCCGAGACCAGCGAGCAGGTGTGGAGCGGAGAGATGGGCTATCCGGGCGATCCGGATTATCTCGATTTTCACATCCGGGGCGGCCCGTTCAAGTACAACCGGATCACCGACCGGGGGGGAGGCCCCAAGCAGCCCTACAATCCCGAATGGGCCTCCGGCAAAGCCTTCAGCCAGGCCGAGCACTTCATCACCTGTCGCAATGCCCGCTTCCGCTGGCTCAGCGGCCAGATGTGGAAGAAACCTCTGATCGTGGCGCCCTACGACGCCGAGCTGTTCGGCCATCACTGGTATGAAGGTCCCCAGTTCCTCTATAACCTTTTCAAGAAGCTGCACTACGATCAGAACCAGACTGAGTTGACCACTCCCTCGGCCTATCTCGCCGAGAGCCCGACCGCCCAGGAAATCTTCCCCAACCTCTCAAGCTGGGGCGACAAGGCCACCTTCGAGAAGTGGATGTCGGGGGCAACCTGCTGGATGTACCGCCACGCTCACGAGGCTGCCGAGGAGATGGGCCGGATGGCGGCCCTGCAACCGCCCGATGGGCCGATCCGGCGCATCCTGTGCCAGGCCGCCCGCCAGCTCATGGTGGCGATGTCCAGCGACCTGCCTTTCGTCATCTCCAACGGACACTTCGTGGACCGCATGAAGGGTCAGTTCTTCGGGGCACTGGCCGATTTCTGGCGCCTGTCGGAGATGTTCTGGCTGGCCCACGAGGGCCAGGAGGTCGAGCTCGAGCTCGTGCGCCACCTGGAGCTGGTCAACTGCATCTTCCCGAGAGTCAATCCGGACTGGTTCCGTGGCTGAGTGGCAACCGACATTCGGCGATCTGCGGATTCGGTGAGCTGCTGCCCAGGTGCTCGAGAAGGCCGAGGAGGAGCTGCATCGCGCCAAGGCGAGTGGCCGCGACCGGGTTCTGGCCGATTGGCCCCCTCCCGATAACAGGCCTTCGGGGGGGGTGTATCGAATACGCTTCGGCTGGAAGACGGGTCAGGCTCGTCTTCCCCCGCCGGCCCTGAGCGGCCGAACAGGAAGGGGTGCCCAGATGGAGCGCAAATTCGAATATCGAGGAAGAACTTTTTTGCGGGTTGGCGAGCAATGGCTCGACCGGGACCGCTTGATCGTCTCCGACCAGCTGGCCTCAAAGCTGTGCATGGAGTTTGGCATACAGAACGTACCCGAAGAGTCCAAGGCCAAGACCAAGGCCAAGGCGAAAGCCAAGGAGAAGGCGGAAAAGGCTGAGGCCAAAGCGGCTAAGGCGTCCAAAGCCGCCGCCGCCAAAGCGGCCACGGCGACCAAAGCTCCCGCCAAGCCCAGGCGCAAGAAAACCGATCAGGTCGAGGCTGCCGAGTCGGCCTGAGGCCGCACGACCGGAAGACCAGCCTGTTGCCAGGCCGCGATTCCACCCATCAGGTCGGTGACGCAGGCGCGTCCGTGCAGAGCCAGCACCGAGGCCGCCATCGAGCTACGATACCCGCTGGCGCAATGCACCACCACGGGTTGCTCGGCGGGCACTTCCTCCAGGCGATGGTTCAGCTCGGTCAGAGGAATATGGCCTGCCCCCTCGAGGTGGGCTGAGCGCCACTCCTCGTTGCTGCGCACATCAAGCACGAAGGGTGGCTCGGGGCCGGCCAGCCGCTCGGCCAGTTGCTGAGGCGAAATGCGGGGCTGGCTGGAGCGGTGCTCGGGGGGAATGAAGCAGGCCCCTCCCTCCAGGTAGCCGGCCACATTCTCGAAGCCTACCTGGCCGAGCCGCGTGATGGTCTCGACCTCGCGTCCCACCGGGGCGATCACCACCAGGGGACGCTCCGGGTCGAGCAGAGAGCCAGCGAACTGGGCGAAGCGACCGTCGAGCCCCACATTGACGGCGTTCTTGAGGTGGAACTCGGCGAAGTCATCGGGCATGCGCGTGTCCAGCACCTGGGCGCCAGCCTGTTGCAGCTCAAGCACGCGTGCGAAGCTGAGGGGCACGTTGGCATCGCGCACCGTGTCGCCCAGGTCGACGCGCTGGCTGTGGTTGAGCCTGGCATCGCGGGCCTCCAGGCGCGCCTTGCCGCAGATGACAACCTCCTCGCGGCTGGGCACAATGTCATACTCCGGTCTCGCTTTCTCGCCCAGCGAGATGGCGGCCCCGGTGCGCTTCTGCAACTCGAGGTGCCCGGAAACGAAGTCGGCGTGGAAGTGGGTTAGCACCTCCTCCTTGATGGTCACGCCCATGGCCTCGGTCTCCTGGAGATACTCGTCCACGTCTCGCTGGGGGTCGACCACGAGGACGGTCCTGGTGGCCTGATCGGTCACCACGGAGCTGGCATGCGAGAGACTGCCCAGGGAGTACTGCTTGATTTCCATCTTAAGACCATTGTACGCGGTTGTTGCTGGACAGGCGTTTCCGGATGGTAAATCCTCCGTCGTGTTCACGTTCTGGCACAAGTTGTGCTGCCGGGGCGCGAAAGGACCGGGCGTTTCGGGGGTTCGGTCACAGTTGTTCATTTCCCGGAAACAAGTTCACAAGCGCTTAGCAATCCGCTAACATACTGTTCATCTCTGGCCGGTATGATGGTCTACGGACCGGTCCACGCCCTTCCCGAGGCCGCATACACTAGGGCCCTGGCGGCGATCAGCGCTGAGGCAGCTCGTCGGTGACCTGGTCGAAGTCGATCGGCTCGAACTGGCGGGCGGTGCGGCCCGCGAGATGCCCGACCGCGTCCACCATGGCCTCGGGGGCGCGGTCCTTGTCGAAGATGTAGTGGAAGATGGGCTGAGAGATTTCGCGCACGTGGGGCCGGCAGGCCTCCACCAGCTCCTCGCAGTCGAACAGTTTGCCGTCCTCGAGCCCCCCGGGAGGGCGGATCAGCTCCACCAGGTCGGTCTCAGGCAGCACGATGGGGCCGAGACCCTTCCAGGTGGCCACCCGCAGCACCCGGCCGTCGCTCTTGCGCAGCAAGAGGCGGATCGGGGGCACCTGCATGCCGTTCTTGGCGTAGCGGCGCCGCATCTCGGGGTAGAGAGTCATGTATTCCCAGGAGTCCTCCAGCGCCTCGGGCGAGCAGAAGGCGGGGGGATGGCCTTCGGCCGTCAGCTCTTCGATGGACTGCTGGTTGCCGTCTTGCCAGGCCACCAGCAACGATTCCACGGTGGGCACGAAGGGGCGTGTGGGGGGGCGCGGCTCGAGCACCTGCACGTGGGCGCGCAGCTCGCGCGCCACCGAGACCGCCAGTGGCAGGGCTTCCAGGGCAAAAAAACGCGGAGTGGGCTGGAGCATCTCGAAGTCGAGCCCGATGTCGCCTGTCTCGTGCGGCTCGTAGCTGACGAAGCGGCAGTGCACGCCGGTATCGGGGTTCTGGTAGTAGTGGCTGCGCTCGCCCTGGATCCTGGAGGGGCGCGAGGTCAGCGGGCCGCTCAACTCGAGCGCTCGCTCAACCTCGCGAAGACCGACCGGTCGGCGGTCGGTCGTGGTGACGTAACGGAGCAGAAAGGCCATATTTTTGAACCGCGTTGGGCTTCGCCGGGCTGGCTCGAGGACCTCCTCAGGGGACTTCCGGCTCGAGGGTGGGCGGAGGGGGCGGATCCTTCTCCAGCAGATAGAGCCGCACCTGATAGGGAGACAGCTGCAGCTTCAGGGTCCCGCCCGGCAGAGGAGGACCGTTGGGCAGCTCGCGCACGCTGCCCACCTTGCCCAGTGAGAGCTCGCCGGTGGTGTTGCGGTCGGAGACGTTCACCACCGAAAGCAGAGCCCGCCCCCTGGGATCGCGGAAGATGGCCGCGTCCACCGGGCCCTCGAGATCGACGCCCACCGGCCCTTCGCCCGTGAGATAAGGCTCCAGGGCGCTGATCTCGGTGGCCTGGCGGCGCACCGCCTCGGCCAGGGGGCTGTCGAGCAGCTTCCAATCGCCCTCCTCGAGGAACGCGTAGAGGATTCCCTTGGCCCCGTGGTTGAGGGCCAGCCAGTCCATGCAGCGCAGCTGCTCGAAGGAGGGCGGGCGGCTCCAGGTAGGAGACTGCACGAAGGCCTGGTTGACGAACCAGAGCGAGCGGCCGGCCGGCAGGGTCAAGCGGGCCTGATCCAGCCATGTGGCCACGGTGCTGACCGGAGAGGGGAGGTCGCTGAGGGGGAACGGGTCCAGGGCCACGATGTCGGCGCTCTGGCCCAACAGGCCCAGGCTGGCGGGGTTGTGGTTGGATTGGAAGACGGGACGGGCGTCGGCCTGATGCAGGGCCACGTACATCCGGTCGAGCAGGGGGATGTACTCGGGCCGCTGGTCGGGCTGCTCCACCAGGCTCCAGGCCAGGAAGGGCAGGTTGCCCAGCTGACCGGCTCGGGCCGCGGCGGCGGCCGGGAAGTCTTTCTGCTCGGCGGTCAGCCCGGCCGGCAGCACCACCTGGATGCCCAGCTTGCCCGCCCGGGTCACGAAGGCGGCGGGGTCGGCCAGCTTCTGGGCCTGGACCAGGTTCAGGCCCAGCGACTGCACCTGGCGCAGCTTGTCAGGGGTCGCCTCGCGCAGCACAACTCCCACCGGAAAGAAGGTGCGGCCGTCGCTCTGCAGCACGCCGTCCTCGCGAATCGTGATGGCTCGGCGGGCCAGACCGTTCTGAACGACCGGCTCGGGCCCCAGCCGCGTATCCCCCCCCGCGTGGATGATCTGGCCCTGCTCGTCCACCACCCGCCAGCGCAGCAAACCCGGCTGGAGAGGCTCGCGGAAGAAGACCGTGGTCTGGGGCGTGAGCCCCATGGGCAGGTACTGGAGCCAGGTCAGGGCCACCTGGCTCTGCTCGGTCTGGTGCTCGGTGACCACGGCCAGCGGCTCGGTGGGTCCCAGGGCGGCCTCCTGCCAGCGAGGAGTGGGCACCAGGCGGAATTCCATCTTCAGGCCTTTGGGTACTTCCCCGGCCACGTGCACCAGCACCCCTACCAGCGTGCCCTGGCCCTCGCCGGCGGCCACCACCAGCTGGGGGACGGTCTGCACCCGGATGCGGAAAGCGGTGCGCACGACGGTGAGCCCGCGGACCTCGAGGGTGCCCTGGCGGCTCTTGAGCGCCATGGCCACCCCGCTCGGTCCCAGCGGTCCGGGGGCCTCGGCGGTGAGAGAGTGCGGGGTCCACTCCGGGGTGGCGGTGAAGTCGAGCCGGGCCGGGCCGAAGCGGGCCGAGGCCGCTCGCCTTGCGTCCGAGCGGGCCTCGAAGCGCAGCGTGAAGCTGCCCGCGGCCATCCCCACCGGGGCGTAGGCCAGGGCCGTGGGGGCGCCGCCCGGGTTGGTCAGCACCAGGCCGTCGGGGGTGCGCTGCAGGGTGGGCAGCTTGCTCAGGTCGAGCTGGTAGCGCTGGGCGATGCGGGCGTTGACGGCGGGGTCCTTGGAAGGCTGCCAGTCCATGAGCTGAAAGTCGAGCTCCACCGCTCGGGCCGGGGCCATGAATAGAATCGCTGTCACCAGGAGTGCGGCGATGCGGGTCGCAAGCATGGCGGGCGCTTCGACGGGCGCTGAGCCGGGCCTGCGCCCGGACCTCCAAACCGAGGGGCCTGAACGGGAACGGCCTCCATCGCACCGGGTCATCCGGAGTCACGGGGGAGCGGGTCATTCCGACCCCTTTGAGTGCCTCCGCGTGCTGATGCACGGGGTAGAGGTGCAGACGGCCACCCGCTGTGGCCTGCCGGTTGCAATGAATGAGCGCTCTGGCGTAATCTAAGGGTATGGACCTGCTGGAGACAGAACAGAGAGTCGTTGTCCGTGTGGATTGGAAGGGCTACCAGACGCTGATCGAGTTGGTCGGTGAGCAACCCCGGTTGCGCCTGACTTACGATCGGGGGGAGCTCGAGATCATGACCACTTCCAACGAGCATGAGCGCAAGAAGAGCGTGATTGGACGCTTGCTAGAGTGCCTGATGCTCGAGCTGGGCCAGGATTTTGTCTGCGGGGGCAGTCAGACCTTTCAGCGCCAGGACCTCGACCGCGGCATCGAGCCGGATGAGTGCTACTGGATCCAGCACGGCCGGGACGTCGTCGAGATGGTTCGCTATGACCCGGAGCGTTATCCGCCTCCAGATCTGGCGGTCGAGGTGGAGGTCAGCCGCGGGCTGCTCAACCGGATAGGGATTTATGGCGCCATGAGGGTGCCCGAGATCTGGCTCTGGACCGCTCAAGAGGAGCTGCACATCCTGTGCCTGACTTCGGAAGAGAGCTATGTCGAGCAGTCCGCCAGTCCCACCTTCCCCGGGTTCGATCCCCAGGTCCTGGCCCGCTTTGCCCGCCAGGGCGGCACGCAGATGACTTCCCGGGTGTTGCATTCCTTTCGGGACTGGCTGAGGAATCGCTGAAATCCCTCATCGCGGGGAACGAACTCTCGCGCCAGGACCAGAAGAAGCCTGTGGAGCCGCTCAAGGCCTTGACCCGTTTTGCTCCCCATCCAGGGTTGCTACGTCGTAGGACCGGTGCCTGTGCTTTCGGGCGCAGGCAGTCTGAGAAGAGACACCTTGCCGCAGCCAGCCGCTCGACTCGCTCGCGCAGCAACTCGCATCAGCCTCGAGAAGCTTGCTGCTGCTGATCGCGGGTCACTCCGGCCCACGCAGGTCCAACTCCGCCCAAAATCGAATCAACCCCAATGGCATCGGCCAATTTCCCAATCGGTCCCCTGGGCCCCCTTGCGTCAATCACGGGCAACACCGGCAATCGCGAGCACGAGGTGCCGGACTCGCTGTGGGTCCGCGACTCCCTGGGCTCGTCGGTCACCGCTCAGCCCGAGAAACTGCGCCCTTTCCTGCCAGGACCCCCGACCGAGCCGACCCCGACCGGGCCCCCACCCGCTCACGAGCACGCCTGGCCGCGCGACGACGCTGCCCGGCGCACCAGCTTCAGTGATCTCCTGGGCGAGGGCTTCCTGCTATCCGGCGGGGAGAACCTGGCGCCCTCCAACCTCGACCTCCTCAACGAGATGATGGCCATCCAGCAGCGCAGCCGTCTCCACCACAAACTGATCGTCGCGGGAGAGCAGGCTCTCGGGCTGACCCCGCCAACGGTGCGCCCCTTCGCGCCCGACCTGCTCTCTTTGATGCCGCCCATCCCTCCCCCGGCCAGGCCGCTGCCCGTCTACTCGCTGGACGAGCTGATGAGGCGCGGTCTGGAGCCGCTTGGGAGGGTGTTCAGCCGCGACGGCCTGGCTCTCGACATGATGGACGTGGAGAGGACCCCCGAGGCCGTCCTGCTCAAAGACCCCGAGGCGGTGAATCGTTGTCAGGGGATGATTCTCGAGCAGCTGGCCCGGCTCGGGCCGCTCGACAAGCGCGAGCTGGTGCGCCTCACCGGGTTGCCCGAGGAGCTGCTGGAAGTGTTCGTGGAGGTGCCCAACACGATCATGAAAGGTGCGGCGGACTGCCAGGCCGCCACGCTCCGGACAAGTCATTCGGCGGTGCTGCATCAGGGCAAAGACGGCCGTTTCCGCCTCTCGAGCCCCGAGGAGCAGCGCAGTCGCCGCCAGGCAGCTCTGACCGAGCTTGCCGGGCACCTCGAGAAGGCCTGCGCGGCCCTCCAGGAGGCACGCGAGAACCCATCGGCAGACCCGGTCGAGCAGGCCGGGAAGGTGGTCAGCGCGCTCCATCCCATCCAGGGGTATGAGCAGATGACCTCCCGTCTCCTGAACAGCGACCTGGCCTTTCCCAAAGACTCGGTGGAGCTTTTCGGGCGGCGCCTGCACCAGGAGTTCGGTGGTCTGGCCGGGCTGCAACTTGCCGACCTGTTCAGCTTGGATACCTCCAAGCTGCAAGACGCCCTGCGCGATGCCCTCAGCACGCCGTCCGAGCCAGGCGACCTGCTCGAGCCCCTGAAAGAGGCGGTCGAGAAGGAATACCGCCAGGCCAGCGAGCTCAACGACCCCCGCATCCCGACCGCCGAACGGATCGCGGCCGAGCGGGCCACCCGCGAAGCCGAGCTCTCTAGCCCGGAGAGCTGGGCCAGCTACCTGCAGTCCGAGTACCGCCTTCCCCACAAGATCCTCGAGCGACTGGCGAGCGTTCCCGAGCCCGGCAAGGTGGCCGAGCACCTCCCCCTCCCCGACCTCTCGCCGGAGGTCGCGGGTCCGGTGCGCGACTACCTCAAGGCCACGGTGCTCGATGACGCCACCACCCGCGAGGCGGCCCTGCGCACACTCTTGCGGCTGGGTACCTCCGGCCACCTGGGACGGGCGGAGCTGGACGGAAAGGTGGAGCCCACGACAAGGGTGGGTCGCACCTCGAGCTCGATGGGCGGAGGCGGCAAGCCGCTGGCCGACAATCCCTACTGGGTGGCGATGACGCGCGATGCCGAATCGGTGCGCAGGTTGTTGGGCATCAGCCAGGATGCTCAGTTTCACGCTGGCCCCCTGAGTGAGCAACAAACGAGCCTGCCCATCGCCAATGACCTGATTCTGCAAGACCTCATGGTGGCCCAGGTCATGGGCCAAAAGGATCGGGTCAGGGAGCTGCAGGCAGAGGCGCTGGCACTGGTTGCGCTGGCCGAAGCCGGTCGCTACTCGCACCGCTGGGAGCAGGACCCGCTTGGCAAGGACTTCCTCTCGAGCCCCGTCCCGGCCGCCACCGGACTGGGGTTTGGGCCAATCAACGACGCGCGCGAGCTGGGCGTGAGGGCGACCTCGGCCCTGGCCTGGGCGCGTCTCAACGGCCGTCCCCTGCCCCTCTCCCCCGAGGATTGCGCTCAGGCGCAGAATTCGCGGCTCAGGTTCGACCAGATTTTGCCCCTGGACAGCGAGGGGATCGACTACGACCGGTTGGGGCGGCTGGCCCTGAGCGGGGTCGAGAAGCTTCCCGCCGAGGAACTGAACGAGCTGCTGGGGGTCAGCGCCGACGGGATGAGGATGCGCGTGCAGGCGGTGCAGGGCTCGAACGCCCCCTGGGTGGGCGCGATCGCAGAGCGCACGGGCGAGGCCGGTGTGGCGCAGGCTCTCTGGAGAATGCTCGAGCGAGTGCCCGAGGGGCTGCCCGAAGCGGCTCAGGGGGAGACCTTCGTCAAGCTGCTGAGCCTGCACGAAGGGGACAGCTCCCGGGCTGGCGTGGATTTCGCCCGGGTCGAAGAGCGCGTGGCCGCGGGCGAGGCGCGCGAGGCGGTGCTGCACAGCCTCTTCGGCCAGGCCTCGGGCGTTCTTCCGACGGCTGCGGGCGGGATCGCCCAGCTCGATTCGGGCCTGGCCGTCGGCGGTACGCTGCTTCGCACGCGACGCCGCGCGTAGCTCGATCTCCCAGGGCATGGGCGGATGGCTCGTCAGGTGGAGAGATTTTCAGAGGAACGTCCGGTTTTGTGGGGGACCGGGGAGGACCTCCCCGGTCTACCCGTCGCTTGGAGGGAGTCGGGCCGCGGCCGGGCGTTTGTCCTCCAACGTCTCCGGGGCCCGCAGATCAAAGTGACGTCAGGCTATCCGTGCGAGGGGGTGGCCTGGTTGTGCGTTTCCAGCATCAGGTCGTTGGCTCGCCCGGGCTAAACTGACAGAAAAATTGCCGGCAGCCCGAGCAGATGGTAACAGCCTGTCCACGACTTGGGGCCCGCTGTGAGGCTACTCTGCGGGCATGCGTATCCAGGACACGTTTGCCTCTCTCGTCCAACGCCACGTAACCCCGCGTTCAGCTGCAATCGTGCCCTCCGGCGACACGGTGGAGCTTGCCCGCCTTACTCCCGAGAAGGAGGAGGCCATCCGCTCGATGATTCGTCGCGCCCCCGACGAGTTCTCTCGCGAGCGCGTGGTTGAGGCCCTCGCGGCCTACCCGCTCGAGGCCCTCGTGAGGGTGCAGGCCTACGGCACGCGCATCGAGGTCTACGATCTCGCGGGCGGGGATGCGGTTCCGAGCTACCTGCCCACTCTGTCCAATCCGGATACGTTGGGAGCCTATAATACGAAAGCCAACGTGCTCGGATTCGACCGTTCCAACTTGACTCCGTTTGCAGTGCTGCACGAGTTCGCCCACGCTCTGGACATGTCCATGGGCGAGCCGAGTCGCACTCCCGAGTGGCGCGGTGCCCACGCCCTGGCTGCCAACACCAACCAGGCCGTGCGTGACTACGCCAAGCAAGACCCTTCGGAATACCTGGCCGAGAGCGTGGCCGCTTACCTGATTCCGGACCAGGCCCTGGTGCCCCTGATCGAACGCGGCCTGGCCGAGGAACGAGGTCTGGGTGGGCTGGACGAGCGTCAATACTGGCAAATGCACCAGAACTTCTGTCGCGGTCGGCTCGAGCGCGTGGACGGCGAGGGCTATCGCCTCGTGCGCGAGCTGCTCGGGCAGGACGAAGTGCCTGCCGTGGCCCCTTTGCCGGCTATGAGCGAGGCCCAGTGGAACGAGTTCATGCTCAGCTCTCCTCCGTCCGAGGGGCACTGAGCGCACTCCCAGAGTCACCTCGCAGGGCCGCTCCTCGGCTCCTTCAAGTCGTTCGGCGTTGGGACAGTTGGGCTTTGTCCACGAAGTCGAACAGGATATCGTGAACAATGGCTGCCTTCGGGTTCTGCTGGGGGCTGAGCATGGCGTGGGGCACCTCTTCCGAGCGCGCGAACCGGTACCAGCCATTGTTGGTCGAGCAACGCTCGAGCCAGGCATGGACGCGATGCTGACCGCTCAGCTTGTCGCCGTCCGTGGTGATCATCTGAACCGGGCACTGCACCTTCTTGACGGCGTGACCGACCAGGCGCATTGCCCTCGCCTGGCCCAGCGAGCCCTGAGTGTGCGGGGTGGTGTCGTTGGGCTCGAACTCGTTCTTGTTGTGGGGGATTTGATCCAGCACCAGCCGCCCGAAGAGCCCGAACGTGCAGCGGTCGAGCACGTCCGAGATGGCGAAGAGGATTCCGTGGGGCAAATCCCCACCCAGATAGGGCGCCATTGCAGCGACTCCGGCCAGCGGGTGGCGTTCGGCCATCCGTAAGGCGAGGTTGCCTCCGCCGGAGAGTCCGATGGCGTGCACCGGGGCTCCCAGGCTGGCGGCCTGAGCGTAGGTTTCGTCGATAAACCGGTCCCAGGCGCCCGGCTGGCCCATGCGGGGGATCCTTGCCCCGGTTGGGATGCCGTCCGATCCCATGAAGCCGTGACCGAGCATGCGGGGAGCGAACACGTTGTAGCCGGCGTCGTGGAACCGGCCAGCCAGCTCGCGGAACTGCCACGGGCCAGCGCTGTAGCCGTGGAGCATCAGCACGGTGCCTCTGGCTTTTCCGGGCTGGGACAGAAACAGGCTCTCATAGCCTGGCTGCAACTTCATCCCTTCGGAGTCGGCGGTCTGCACCAGGGCCTGATCCTGGACGACCAGAGCCTCGAGCTCCGCGACACCTTGAGCCGCCGAGGCTCGGCTGGGGAATCCCGCTCGGGAGAACTGGGCCGGACGGACCTGCATGGCTCCATTGTCCTTTTGAGGGCTGAAACAGGGCTTAAAGCCGTGGCAAAGCCAGACCTTCCAGCAGACGCTGCATCTGCTTCTCGTGGACGGTCTCATCAGCTTTGCTGACGGGGAGTCACCAGGCTCGACTCCCGCAGTGACTCCGCTGTTTCGCCGGGGAGCTCCCACACCAATGCGGGCACGTGTCCCCCACGGACCGGAAGAGGTCGCCGTCGACCTGGCTCTGCTGGGTGTGGCCGGATGGACCCTCCGGCCCTGCACGGTGAGCAGCGCGGCGAGTCCGGGCTCATCACCCTTTGAGCCGCCGAGGCGTGGGCAAGCCCTCAGCGGGCTGCCAGTCCTTGAGCTGAGAGTCGGGCTCCACCGTTCGGGCCCGGCGTCGTGAATAGAATCGCTGTCAACAGGAGTGCGGCGACGCGCGTCGCAAGCATGGCGGGCGCATCGACGGCGCTGAGCCGGGCCGGTGCCCGGACAACCAGAGCGAGGGGACGAGCTGACTATGGCGGTAAAGAAAAAGAGCAACACCACCGGGGGGCGGGTGGCCATCGTGGAGGGCGTGCGCACCCCGTTCCTGCGTTCCTACACCCAGTTCAAGGACCTGACGGCGGTCGACCTGGCCAAGTTCGCCGTGCGCGAGCTGCTCGAGCGCACCGATCTCGACCCGGACCTCATCGACGAGGTCATCATGGGCTGCGTGTTGCCACCCATCAACGCGCCCAACGTGGCCCGCGAGGTGATCCTGGCGCTGGGCCTGCCGCGCCGCATCCCGGGCTTCACCCTGCAGCGCGCCTGCGCATCCAGCGCTCAGGCCCTGATCACCGCCGCCGAGGGCATTCTGGCCGGTGAGTATCAGGTAGTGGTGGTGGGCGGCGCCGAGTCGATGTCCAACGTGCCGGTGCCTTATGCCAAAGGAGCCATTGACAGCCTGATGTCGTTCAGCAAGGCCAAAAGCGTGCCGGCCCGCATGAAGGCGCTGGCCGGGCTCAACATGAAGGACCTCATTCCGAGCGCGCCTTCCATCGCCGAGACCTCCACCGGCAAGAGCATGGGCCAGCACGCCGAGATGATGGCCCGCAAGAACGGCATCACCCGCGCCGAGCAAGACGAGCTGGCCTACCAGAGCCACCAGCGGGCGGCGGCCGCCTGGGAGGCGGGCAAGATGGCCGAGGAGGTCTGCACCATCTGGCCTCAGCCGCGCTTCGAGCCGGTCAAGAATGACAACTTCGTGCGCAAGGATACCACCGTGGAGGCGCTGGCCAAGCTGGGGCCGGTCTTCGACCGCAAGTACGGCAGCCTGTCCGCGGGCAACTCCAGCGGACTTACGGATGGCGCCGCCGCGGTGCTGGTGATGAGCGAGGAGAAGGCCACAGAGCTGGGCTACGAGCCGCTCTGCTACCTGCGCTCCTGGGCCACGGCTTCGCTCGACCCCGACGACCAGCTGCTGCTCGGCCCGGCCTACGCAATGCCCATGGCCCTGGACAAAGCCGGCCTCAAGCTGGGCGACATCGACTTGATGGAGATGCACGAGGCCTTCGCCGCCCAGGTGCTCTCCGTGTTGAAAATGCTCGAGTCGCCCGAGTTCTGTAAAGAGAAGCTGGGCCGCGACGAGCCGCTAGGCCCGGTGGATCGGGCCCGGCTGAACGTGAACGGAGGCTCCATCGCTCTCGGTCATCCGTTCGGTGCCACGGGAGCGCGCATGATCTCGGGAGCGGCTCACGAGCTGAAGCGCCGAAACCTCAAGACCGCCTGTTTGTCGATGTGCGCCGCCGGGGGACTCGGCACGGCGCTGATCCTGGAACGCTGAAGGGGGCACGAGCCAATATGACCACCACTGCAACAAAGAATGCTATCCAACTCACCGTCAACGCCGAGGGAGTAGCCGTGCTGACCCTGGACACGCCGGGCCGCATGAACGTGCTCTCGCCGGAAGTCTTCCAGGAGCTGAGCGACACCTTCGAAGAGCTCAAGACCCGCTCGGACGTGCGGGCCCTGGTGATCGAGAGCGGCAAGGCCGACAGCTTCGTGGCCGGCGCCGACGTACGCTTCCTGGCCACCATCACCACTCCCGAGGAAGGCGCGGCCATGAGCCGGGCCGCCCAGGGCGTGTTCAACCGCCTGGAGGAGCTGCCGTTCCCGACCGTGACCTCGATTCACGGGGTGTGCCTGGGCGGCGGCCTGGAGATGGCCCTGGCCAGCAGCTACCGCCTGGTCTCAGAAGACGACCGCAGCCAACTGGGTCTGCCCGAGGTGCAGATCGGTCTCTTGCCGGGCGCCGGCGGCACCCAGCGCCTACCCCGCCTGATCGGCCTGCCGGCCGCCCTGGACATGATCCTGACCGCCAAGCGCGTCCGCCCGCGGGCCGCCAAGAAATTGGGCCTGGTGGACGAGGTGGTGCCGGCCGAGGTGCTGCCCCAGCGGGCCCGCGCGGCCGCGCTGGAGCTGGCCGGACGTCACGGCATGGCCCACGAGAACCGCGAGGGGCGCCAGAAGACCCTGGCCAGCCGGCTGATGGAGGCTTTTGGAGCCCGCAGCATCCTTTACACCCAGGCCAGGGCCGAGCTGCGCAAGAAAGCCGGCGACCACTACCCGGCCCCCTACAAAGCGTTGGACTCGGCCATGGCCTCGCGCAAGAGCCTGGCTGAGGGCCTGGAGGTGGAAGCCCGCCTGTTCGGCGAGCTGGCCGCGGGCATGGTGTCCAAGAACCTGATCCACATCTTCAACTTGACCACGGCGCTCAAGTCGGACAGCGGCCTGCCCAAAGGCTCCGACGCCAAAGCGCGCCCGGTCAAGAAACTGGCCGTGCTGGGCGGCGGGCTGATGGGCTCGGGCATCGCCACCGTGTACGCCGACAAAGGCCTGCCGGTCAACGTCAAGGACCGCAACGACGAGGCGTTGGGCAAGACTCTCCACTACGCCTGGAAGGTGTTCGACAAGAAGGTCTCCCGTCGGCGCATGCGAGCTTTCGAGCGCGACCTGCGCATGGCGCGTATCCGGCCCACCACCGACTACTCGGGCTTCAAGCGGGTGGACATGGTGATCGAGGCCGTCTTCGAGGACATCAACCTCAAGCACACCGTGCTCAAAGAGGTGGAAGCGGTGTGCGGACCGGATACCATCTTCGCCTCCAACACCTCGTCCTTGCCCATCACCGAGATTGCCAGAGGAGCCTCACGGCCCGAGAACGTGATCGGGATGCACTTCTTCTCTCCCGTCGAGAAGATGCCGCTGGTGGAGGTGATCGTCCATCCCGGCACGGCCGACTGGGTGACAGCCACCACGGTGGAGGCGGGCAAGCTGCTGGGCAAGCAGGTCATCGTGGTCAACGACGGGGTGGGCTTTTATACCTCCCGCGTGCTGGCCCCGTTCATCAACGAGGCGGTGCGAGTCCTGTGGGAAGGCGCGGCCATCGACCAGATCGACAACGCCCTCAAGGACTTCGGCTTCCCCGTGGGTCCACTGATGCTGCAGGATGAGGTGGGGCTGGACGTGGCCACCAAGGTGATGAAGATCATGATGGAGGCCTTCCCCCAGCGTTTCTCGGCTCCCGACGGCTGGCAGAAAGTCATCGATGACGGCCGGCTGGGCAAAAAGAGCCAGAAAGGCTTCTATCGCTACTCGGGCAAGAGCAAGGATCCAGACCCCACCTTCTACGACCTGCTTCCCGGAGGGCGCAAGCGCCAGCGGATGGACGTGGATGAGATCCAGCAGCGCTGCGTGATGGCCTTCCTGAATGAAGCCGTACTCTGCCTGGAAGAGAACGTGCTGCGCAGCGCCCGCGACGGCGACGCCGGGGCCATCTTCGGCCTGGGCTTCCCGCCGTTTTTGGGTGGGCCGTTCCGCTACATGGATCAGCTGGGCATCGACCGGGTGGTGGAGCGCCTGGAGATCCTCTCCGAGCGGTTCGGGCCGCGCTTTGAGCCGGCTCAGTTGCTCAAGACGATGAAGGCCGAGAAGCGCAAGTTCTCTACCGACTAACTCCCTGAGCCAGGAAGTCCGGCCACCACCACAAAGCGGTTTGCGGCTGGACCTCTGGCGGGTCCGGACAACTCGGGCGAAAACCCCAGAATGAAAACTCAGGCGTGGGTGTCGGCCAGGATCAGGAGATGACCTCCCCGTCGCGCTGATCTGGTTACTTCCGGGTCAGGTTCCCACTCTTGACGATGTAGTTCCCGGTCCCGCCCGGGAGGTTCTCCAGGGTTGAGGTCCCCCCCGGCCCCACGGTGATCGTGTTGCCCGAGACTGTTACGGGGAACGATACCCGTCCACCCTCCATAAAGTTCGTATTGGGCGGCAATCCCACTGAAGTAAAGTCGATCTGGCACGCAAAGCTGTACAGGAGCTCCAGCGTTCCGGTCGCACCGTTCAAGACCAGGCTGGCGCTGAGCCATGGGGCCGGGCCGTCCGGCCGGAGGATCAGCGGGGCGTCTGGTGGGAACCCCACCAGACCGCGAGTCCCGCTGATCGACTGATTGGTGAGCGTCGCCCCGTCGCTCACCAGCGTCCCCTGGACCGTGCTGAAGGACAGATTGGCAGTGAAGTAGGCGGTGTAATCCACGATCTCGGTATCCGCTCCGAGCTGACGGGAGCGATGGTAGATCTTCTGGATGGCAATCTGGCCCGCGAAGTTGGCGCTGGGGAGGGCAACGCGATTACTGTGCCGCTCGTCCACGGTCACGCGAAGCTTGCCTTTGGTGGCGCCGGCGGGCAGGGTCGCAACGATACTGGAGTCGCTCTCGGACTCGACGGTCAACTCCTCCTCCTCGCCGCCTTCGAGAATGAAGCTCACTTTGCGCGGAGCGTCGGATGCGCCCGCGTGGGGGAAGTCACCGTCCAGGCGGACAAGAGCCAGCGTTTCATTCTCAGACCCCATTTCAGAATGTCCGTGAGCAGGACGGGCTGTCCACCTGCTGCGGCTCTGGCCCTGAATACAGGGCGCGCCAACTGATACGCCCCGGTCTCCTCGACCACCTTCAGACTCGGACCTCAGGCCAGGAAGTGCTCCCGCATCCAAGTGCAGTCAACCAGCACCCGCGTCCCAACAGCCAGAGGGGCCGGAGAAATCCCGCAGACCGCGTTTGAAAGAACTTGCACTGAGGGGATGATCCCCTCCATTTGCTGATTGACAGTCCGGCTGAAGGGTCCCCGTGCGTCAAACGAGAATGGCATGCGCATTGGACAGGCTGAAAGGAGCGCGGGCCGTGGAGAGACACTCGATCTCGGTCACTCAACTCGACGGCGAGGCTCCTCGCAAGAACGGGGGCACACCGCCCGCTGACCGGCGCTACAGCTGGCCGGTGGTCACTCCCCCGAGCTCCATCACCGATGAGTTGCCCGCGCCTGGCTCTCCCGAGGAGGAAGCGCGCTTCCAGGAGCTTTACGCCACTCTCCCCCAGCTTTGGGCCAATCTGCAGGGGGATGGGCATATCGAGCAGACGGTCGTGGTGGTGCCCTCCATGACGCTCGACCCGGAAGAGCTGCTCAAGCTGAAAGGCTTGCCCCACTATGAGGAGCGCCTGCTCTTCATGCTGATCCTGCTCAGCCTGCCCAAGACCCAGGTCGTCTTCGTGACCTCCGAGCCCATCAACCCCGTCATCATCGACTACTATTTGCAGCTTCTTCCCGGAATTCCGTTCTCGCACGCCCGGCGCCGGCTGCACATGTTCAGTACTTACGACAGCTCGCACAAGCCGCTCACGGCCAAAATTCTCGAGCGCCCGACTCTGCTGCGGCGCATCAAGAACGCCATCGGCCACGCCGAGAACCGTCATCTCACCGTGTTCAACGTGACCGAGTTAGAGAAGCGGCTATCGGTGGCCCTCGACTGCCCGCTGCTCGGGCCCGATCCCCGCCACCTCCACCACGGCTCCAAGAGCGGCTCGCGCAAGCTGTTCCGCGAGGCCGGGGTGCATTTGCCCGATGGCATCGAGGACATCTACACCGAAGAGCACCTGCTCGAGTCGGTGCTCGAGCTGTGCTCCCGCCGTCCGAGCATGCGCAAGCTGGTGGTCAAAATCAACGAGGGCTTCTCGGGCGAGGGCAACGCCATTTTGAACATCGAGGAGTTGCAGCGGTCCCAGCCGGCTTCACGGCGCAAGCTGGCCATGCAGCTTCTGCCGACTTGCCGATTCCAGGCCCCCGGGATGACCTGGCCTTCGTTCCTGTCCAAGTTCTGCGAGATGGGGGGGGTGGTCGAGGAGTTCATCGAAGGCGAGGGCAAGACCTCGCCCAGTGTGCAAATCCGTATCACTCCTCAGCTCGAGTCCCAGCTCATCTCGACGCACGACCAGATTCTGGGTGGCCCCGACGGGCAGGTCTTCCTGGGCTGTCGCTTCCCGGCCGAGCCCAGCTACCGGCCCCAACTGCACGACGCGGGTCGGGCCATCGGCCAGCGCCTGGCCGACGCGGGCGTGATAGGGCGGCTCTCAGTAGACTACCTGGCAGTTCCCCGTGGCACGGGCGAGTGGGACATGTTCGCCATCGAGATCAACCTGCGCAAGGGCGGCACGACCCACCCCTTCCGCACCCTGCAGTTCCTGACCGGGGGCCGCTACAACGCCGACACGGGTTTGTTCCAGACCGGCTCGGCGGGGGTGCCGAAGTACTATGTGGCCTCCGACAACCTCGAGTCGCAAGCTTACAAGGGACTGCTGCCCGAGGACCTGATCGATATCACCACTTACACCGGGCTGCACTACAATTCGTCCACCAACACCGGGGCGGTCTTCCACATGATTGGCGCACTCTCGGAGTATGGCAAGCTGGGTGTGACCTGCGTGGCCGACAGTCCCGACGAGGCTCAGGCCCTCTATGATCAGACCCTGGAGACGCTCGACAAAGCCCTCAAGAGCTGCGACTGGATCTCTTGAGCACCGGCCCGCTCGCCGGGCTGACGGTGCTCGACCTGAGCCGCCTGTTGCCCGGCCCGTTTGCCAGCTGGCTGCTGTGCGACCTCGGAGCCCGGGTGGTCAAGGTGGAGAGCCCCGGAAACCCGGATTACCTGCGCTTTTTGTCCGACGACGTGGAGGGGATGCACGCCTGCTTTGCCACCCTCAATAGAAGCAAGGAGAGCGTGGCGCTGCATTTTGAGACCGAGGCCGGTGCCGAGGTGCTCATGCGCATGGCCGCGCGCTGCGATGTGCTGCTCGAGTCCAATCGACCAGGCGTGCTGGCCCGCTTCGGGCTGGATTATCCCCACCTGCAGGCTGTGAACCCCCGGCTCATCTACTGCTCGCTCTCAGGCTACGGCCAGAGCGGTGGGCGGGCTCAGATGGCCGGGCACGATCTGAATTTCCTCTCCCTGCTGGGTGTCACTGCGCTCACCGGCGAGCCACCGCGGGTGCTGGGTTTCCAGATGGCTGACCTGACCGGCGGGATGCTGGCCGCCCTGGCCGTGCTGGCCGCCCTGCACGAGCGCCAGCGCACCGGGGTGGGCCGTCACCTGGACGTGTCCCTGGCCGATGGAGCCTTCACCTGGGCCGCGCTGGGCCTGGCTCGGCAGCTGGCCGGTGCCGGCCCCGAGCCGGACCTGCTGGCCGGGGCCAGCCCGGGCTACCGCTACTATCGCTGCGCTGACGGCGCCTGGCTGGGAGTGGGCGGGCTGGAGCCCAAGTTCCAGAAGCGCCTGGGGGCCCTGCTTGCGGAGGTCTGGGAGGGTGACTGGCCGGACGAAATCTTCACTACCACCGACCCGGAGCTGCACCGCCAGCTCGAGGCCGCCTTTGCCAGGAAGTCCCGGGCCGAATGGCTGGCGGGCGCGGGGGACGCCTGCATCGAGCCCGTGCTGTCCCCCGAGGAGGTAGCCCGGGACGCCTGGCTGCGTGAGCGCGGCCTGGTGCAGACCGTACAGGGCTATGAGCAGCCCGGCTCCCCGCTGGCCCCCGCCTTCGGGCTTTCAGGCGGCACGCTGCCCCCGCCGCCCGGCTTTCACACCCGTGCCTGGCTCCGAGAGTGCGCATACTCCTCCGCCGAGATCGAGGCCCTGGTGGAGAGCGGCGTGGCGCTTGTGGCCGAGGATTAAGGAGGCTCGCCCCGTCCAGGAGGAGATCCACCGGCGCGACCCGGGATCAGCCCACCTTCCGTCTGAGCTCACTCCAAGGAGGGAAACTGGCTGAGACGAGGGTCCAGACCCTCCGGCAGGGTCAACGCCCTCCAGCCCGGCTTGTCCCCATGCGGATGGCTCTGGAAAACGACTCTCCAGGGCCAACTCAGGTCGGGCTGGTCTCGAGCTTACCCACCACGGCCTTGAACTCGCCGTCCACCACCCCTCGCTCCATGTCCACCGTATGGCCTTTCTCGCGCAGCTCCTGAAAGTAGCGCTGCAGCACTTCGTCCCCGCTGAGCTTGCCGGTGTAGCTGCCCTGGTGCAGGTCCACCATGTGCTCGCCTTCTTTGTCCACAAGGTGCACGAGCCAGGTGCTCTCGCCTTCCTCCTCGGGGGCCTGGTGGCCCTGAGCTTGCAGGCAGCGGGCTCGCAACTCCTTGATGCGCGGGTCGTTAGGAGCGCGCAGCAGGGCCTGGTCGAAGCTGTTGAGCGCCTCCTCGTAGCGCTCCAGAGCCTGCAGCACGGTACCCTGGTTGGCCCAGGGCATGGGGTGGTGGGGGTTGAGCTGGATGGACTTGTTCTGGCACCCCAGCCCTTCCTGGAAGCGCTTGAGCTCATACAGCACGCTGCCGCGGTTGCTCCAGGCCACGAAGTGATGGGGCACCAGGCGGGTGAGCTGCTCGAACACCGGCAGGGCGGCCTCGAAGTCGCGTTGTTTGAGCAAGAGCTGGCCGTAGAGCTCGAGAAAGCCGGGGTTCTCGGTCTGGTTGGGGAAAGCGGATCGGCCCAGCTCGCAGGCCTGGTCGATCTTGTTCATCATGGCCAGCACGCGCATCTGGTTCGGGGCGGCGTGGGGATCGAGGGGGAAGAGCTTTTCCGCCTTGCGGTAGATGTCCAGCGCCTTCTCGCCCTGGCCCAGGTTCAGGTAGGTGGCCCCCAGGCTGTGATAGATAGCGACCTCGCGCGAATCGGTCTCGAGCAGGCGCTCCAGGATGGGGGCCGCCTCTGCGTGGCGGCTCAGGGCCGCCAGAATGACGGCCCGGTCATAGATCAGGCTGGCCCACTCGGGCTCGAGCTCGAGGCCTTTGTCGACCGCCTGCAGGGCTTCCTCCAGGCGTCCGAAGCCCGACAGCACCACGGCCCGGGTGCGCCAGGCCTCACCCGAGTCGGGATCGGCCTTGAGGGCCTTGAGGCTCATCTCGTCCGAGCGGCGCACCTCGCCCTGCCCTGAGTAGGTGCGGGCCTTGAGGGTGTAGGCCTCCACGAAGCGCGGATTGATGGCCAGCGCGTCATCGCAGCACCGCCCCAGGGCCTTGACGTTGCCCAGGATGCCGTGGACTTCGGCCAGTCGCAGGCGTACCATGGCGTTCTTGGGACCCAGCTCGGCGGCTTCCTCGAAAGCGTCCAGCGCCTCGCCCAGCCGGCCCAGGAGCTGCAGAAAGATGCCCCGGTCGGAAAATTCCTCCACGGTCGAGCACTTGTGGGCCAGAATGCCGGGACTCATCAGCTCGACCTCGGCGAAGCGGCCCAGGCCCAGCAGAGAAGCCGCCTTTCCTACCTGGGAGGCCAGCGACTCGGGCAGGGCGGTGAAGACGGCCAGGGCCTGCTCGTGCTCGTTTCGTCCCAACAAGAGCCAGCCCAGCCGCTGGCGAGCGGTGATATCCTCGGGAGCCATCTCGACCGCCTGGCGGGCCTGCTCCAGGGCCTCGCGGCTTCGACGCAGCCGATCCAGCACCACGGCCCGGGCGGACAGCAGGGCGGCCTGGGGAGGCCCCTCGGCCAGGATTTCGTCGTAGAGGGCCAGGGCTTTGCGGTTCTTGCCCTTGTCCACCAGCATGCGGGCTTTCTCGAGGCGTTGCTCGACCGTCAGCGCTTGCTCTTGCATCGTTCAGTCATCTCCCCCCAGCGGCTGGGTGGCCAGCCGGCCGCCCAGAACGTTGATATCCTCGAAAGTCTTGTGGATGATGGCGAGCATCTCGTTGATCTGCGCTTCGTTGGCCACCAGCGGCGGGGCCAGGCGAATGATGCAGTCGTGGGTGGGCTTGGCCAGCAGGCCGTTCTCCTTGAGCGCCAGGCAGACGTCCCAGGCGTGCACTCCGGCGTCGTGGTCGATCTCCACCGCGTTGAGCAGTCCCTTGCCACGCACCTGGGCCATCCAGGGATAGCTCAGCGAGCGCAGGCCCTGGCGGAAGATCTGGCCCATCTTTTCGGCGTTGTCGGCCAGGTTCTCGTCCTTGAGCACCTGCAGGGCCTCCATGGCCACCGCGCAGGCCAGCGGATTCCCGCCGTAGGTGGATCCGTGCTCACCCGGCTTGATGCCCAGAATCACCTCGTCCGAGCTGAGCACGGCCGAGACCGGCAGCACCCCGCCCGAGAGGGCCTTGCCCAGGATGAGGATGTCGGGCCGCACGTTCTCGTGGTCGCAGCAGAGCATCTTGCCGGTGCGGCAGAGGCCCGTCTGGATCTCGTCGGCGATCATCAAGACCTTGTGTTTGGTGCAAAGGTCGCGCACGCCCTTGAGGTAGCCATCTTTGGGCACCATCACGCCGGCCTCTCCCTGGATGGGCTCGAACATGAAGCCGGCCACGTGGGGGTTGGAGAGCGCCTTGTCCAGGGCCTGGAGATCGTCGTAGGGGATCACGTCGAAGCCCGGCATGTACGGACCGAACCCGTCGTGGCAGACCGGGTCGGTGGAGGTGGAGATGGCCGCCAGCGTGCGGCCCCAGAAGTTGCCCTCCACGAACACGATGCGGGCCTGGTTGTCGGGGACGTGCTTGTGCAGGTAGCCCCAGCGACGGGCCAGCTTGCAGGCCGTCTCACCGCCCTCCACGCCGGTGTTCATGGGCAGCACCCGGTCGTAGCCGAAGTATTCGGTGATGTAGCGACAGTACTCTCCCAGGATGTCGGAGAAGAATGCGCGCGAGGTCAGCGTCAGGCGCGAGGCCTGGTCGGTGAGGGCCTTGACGATGCGGGGATGACAGTGCCCCTGGTTGACCGCCGAGTAGGCCGAAAGGCAGTCGATGTAGCGCGTGCCTTCGGGGCTCCACATGTAGATGCCCTCGGCCCGGCTCAGCACCACCGGCAGAGGATGGTAGTTGTGGGCGTTGTGACGCTCATCGAGCTCGATGGCGGTGGGGGAGTCGAGGCGGGTCATGGTGGTATCCATCCGGTTTCTCCAGCGTTTTGAGGGAGCGGCCCCAGAGGGCCGGTCCGGTCAAAGATGTGCCTTCCCGAGGACTGGCGGGCGGTTCTTCGCGCCAGGGCACCAAACGCCTGCCGTCGAAGCGTTCGAAACGATGGGCGGCAAGCGCCTGGGCCGCAAGGCCCTGGAGACAAGAAAGACCCGGGCTCCGCGAGCCATTTTTCTTTGGATCGCGCTGGCCTTTCTGCTGGGGCTCGGAATCTACGGCGCTCGCCGCCTGGAGGCCGAGTACCAGAAACGCAAGGCCGAGACGGTGGTGGAGCGGGTGGTACGCAGCCTGTCATTCCGCCGGGTCAACGAGGCCTTCTGGCTCTTCTCCACCCGCTCGCGTGAGCTGGTGAGCCGCAACGATCTGCAGGCCTTGATCGACGACCCTGAGCGGTTCCATACCTTCAGCTACTACCAGCCCTTCAGCTCGCGCTCGACTTACTGGGAGCTGTTTACGCGCCAGGATGGGGAGGTTCCCGTGCGCATGATGATCCTCAAGGGCAGCCTGGGCTACCAGGATGGAACCACAGGAGGCTACGAGGCCGAGCTCGAGCTTGAGCCAGGCGGCTGGCGCCTCAACCACATCAACGTGAAGCCGCCACCCTTGAAGGTGCGCGCCCCCGACTTCGTCCCCTCGCCCTCTCCTGGCGTCAGTGCCTCGCCGTCACCGCTCGATCCGGCAGGAACAGGCTCTGGGAGCGATGGCTCCCCACCGAAAGCACCCTGACGGGCACGCCGGTATATTCCTCGATGCGCCGGATGTAGTGCTGGGCCTCGCCGGGCAACTCCTCGAACGAGCCGGCCCCGTCCAGGGTCTCCCAGCCGGGCAGCTCCTCGTAGACCGGGGTGTACTCGTTCAGGTGGTGGGAGCGGGCCGGGAAGGCGCGGGTTTGCTTGCCGCCCCGCTCGTAGGCCACGGCCAGCTTCAGCTTGGGGATGCCGTCCAGGATGTCCAGCTTGGTCAGCACCAGGGCGTTTAGCCCCGACATGCGCACAGCCTGGCGCACCGCCACCAGGTCCAGCCAGCCGCAGCGGCGGGGGCGCCCGGTGGTGGTGCCGAACTCTGCCCCCACCAGCCGCAGCCAGCGGCCCATGCAATAGTCGTCACCATCCAGGGCGGCCGAGCGCTCGGCTTCGGTGAGCCTGGGCGCACCCAGCTCGGGATTGAAGGTATCTCGCTCTTTGACCGCTCCGTACTCACCCAACTCGGTGGGGAAGGGTCCCTCGCCCACGCGGGTGGCGTAGGCTTTAACCACGCCCATGCGAAGCTCGGGCACCACGAACACGCCGCTGCCCAGCAGGCAGCCGGGCAGGCTGACCGAGGAGGAGGTCACATAAGGATAGGTTCCCCAATCCACGTCCAGTAAGGCCCCCTGGGCCCCCTCGAAGAGCACGCACTTGCCCTCGCGGGTGTACTGCTCGAGCAGGTCGGCCGTATCGGTCACCTGGCCCTTCAACAGCTCGGCGGCGGCGAAGTAGTCATGCAGGATTTCCTCGGGGTCCAGCGGGCCCAGCCCGTAGACCTTTGTGAGGATGGCGTTCTTGTCTTCCACCGTTTCCTTGACCCGGCGGGCGAAATGGTCTTTGTCGACCAGGCCGGCCTCGTCCACCAGGTCGCCCATGCGCAGGCCCCGCCGGCTGGCCCGGTCTTCGTAGCAAGGCCCGATGCCGCGCGCGGTGGTGCCGATGCGCCCGCCCAGATGGGCGTCGATGCTCTTGTGCCACGGCATGACCAGGTGGGCCCGGTCGGAGATGCGCAGGTTCTCGCAATGAAAACCTCGCCCCTGGAGGTTCTGGATCTCTTTGACCAGGTGCAGCGGATCCACCACCACGCCGGCGGTGATCAGGTTCATCACTTCCGGGTGCAGGATGCCCGAGGGCAGAAGGTGCAGGGGATACTTGCCCTGGTCGAGCACGATGGTGTGGCCCGCGTTGGCGCCGCCGTTGTAGCGCACCACCACGTCCACGCCGCCCTCTTGCACCACCAGGTCGACGATCTTGCCCTTGCCCTCGTCGCCAAACTGACCACCCACCACCAGATAGCTTGCTGCGCGTATCATCGAGAAAGCTCCTTGAACAGATTCTCGAGTCGGCGGTCGGGGTCGCCGAATCGGTCGCGATAGTCCTCCATGGAAAGCTCGATCACCTTGAGCGCCTCGCGCCGTCCGAAGACCGCCTCGCATTCCACCTTGCGGGGACGGGTGCGGGCCGCTTCGCCGGGCAGGTCCTTGTAGCTGAGGAAGTAGTGCACCAGCCGCTCCACCCACTGCTCTTGCAGCCCGCTGATGTCGCTGATGCCGCCGAAGATGACATCGCCCTCGAGCACGGCGATGATCTTGTCGTCGGCCTGGTCCTGGTCGAGCAGCCGCAAACCCCCGATGGGAAGAGCGTTGACCAGGAAGTCTCCCCGCATGATGGTCTTCTCGGTCAGCACGCAGATATCGAGCGGGTCGCTGTCCCCCACGATGCCGTCGCGGGCGGTGCGATCACCCGAGTAGGCTGCGACCTTGGGACCACAGTAGGTGCGCGGGACGAAGCCGTAGAGCGACGGGCTGAAGCTGGAGAAGCGCTGGGGGCGATCCAGGCGCAAGATGCCGCTGGGCTTGTCGATCTCGAACTTGACCGCATCGGTGGGCACGATCTCGATGTAGGCCTGCACCTTCTGGGGCGCTTCGGGGCCCGGCGTGATGCCGTGCCAGGGGTGGGGCTTGAAGTAGAGCCCGATGATCTCCTGGATGTCGCTCGACTTCATGGGAGCTAGGTCCGGAATACGTTGGTGCTACCCTCGCGCAACGACTCGAGCGACTGGCGCTCGACCCGGGTGTCGCGGTAGAGCTCACGCAGGTTCTGGCAGCCGCAGCTGGAGAGGGTGCCTTTGAGGGCCATCAGGTCGCGGGGCAAGAGCTTGCTCAGGCTGCCCTTGTAGAGCACGTAGCCCTCCTCGCCCTCCACCACGAAGGTGCGAGGATCGTCCTGCTGATAGCGCTTGACGTTCTTGGCCCGGGGCGAGGCCTCGCCCCAGTAGGGCTTGACCGTCACGTCCACCTCGGCAGCCTGGCCCGAGAAGAGCACCGGGAGGCGCTTGGAGTAAGCCTGGGTGGGGCTCTCCTCGAAGCCTGCGAAGTACTTGCCCATCATGAAGAGGTCGGCACCCAGCGCCAGGGCGATGGCCATGTCGCCGGTGGACTCGATGCCGCCGTCCGTGATCACCGGAACGTAACGTCCGGTGCGCTTCTCGAAGGCGTCCCGGGCCATCGCGCAGTGGTGCACGGCCGTGGCCTGGCCGCGCCCGATGGCCTTGACGCGCCGGGTGGTGCAGATCGAGCCCGAGCCGATGCCCACCTTGACCGCGTCCGCCCCGCTCTCGGCCAGGAAGGTGAAGCCGTCGGCGTCCACCACGTTGCCGGCCACCACCGGGACTCCCAGCGGCTTGAGTGCCTTCAGGGTCTCGCGCATGAAGTCGGAGAACCCGTCCGAGGCGTCCACCACCAGCACGTCCGCCCCCTCGTCCACCAGCAGGCGGGCCCGCTCGCGGTCCTCGGGATGGGTGGAGATGGCCGCCGCCACCCGCAGGCGCTTGTTCTTGTCCAGCGAGGAGTGGGGATACATCACGTGGTGCTTGAGGTCGCGGAAGAAGACCACGCTGGCCAGGCGGTCCTGGTCGTCCACGATGGGCAGCACGCCGATGCCCGACTGGAAGATGAGGTCGTTGGCCTCGCTCAGGCTGATGCCGTGGCGCCCCACCACCAGTTTGTCGCGGGGGATCATGCGCTCGCCCACGGTGACCTCGGAATCGCGCGAGGGGTGATACTTCTTCTCGGTGATCAGCCCCACCAGCTTGCGGGTGTGGTCCACCACCGGGAAGGTGGAGAAGCCCAGCCGCTGCTCGAGCGTGATCAGCTCCTTGATGAGGGTGGAGGGGGACACGGTGTGCACCGAGTCGACGAACCCGGACTTGAAGCGCTTGACCTTGCGCAGGTAGTCGAGCTGGGTCTCCAGGTCCACGTTGCCGGCTGGCAGCACCGCGATGCCTCCCAATTGGGCCAGCGCGATGGCCAGCCGGTCGCCCGAGACCGCCTCCATGGCCGCGCTCATGAAGGGGATGTTCAAGGTGAGATCGTGGGTCAGCCGGGCGCTCAGCTCCACCGAGCGGATGTCGGTCTCGCGCCTCGTGCAGCGCGGAATCAGGACGAAATCCCGAAAGGTGGTGGACAACTCCCGGGTAAACTTCTCCACTGTCGTCTCAACCATCGTATCCATCCGCCATCACCTCTTTCTGGGCGGGCGGATTTGGTAACCGGACGCTGGATCCCTGCGCCCGGCACCAAAATATTGACGACCCGGGTCCGCGTGTGCTACTCTTATCGTCGCTTGCGGGCTTGTAGCTCAGGTGGTTAGAGCGCATCCCTGATAAGGATGAGGTCTGTGGTTCGAGTCCACATAAGCCCACCAAACCTCGTGGGGCCGTAGCTCAGCTGGGAGAGCGCCTCCCTTGCACGGAGGAGGTCCTCGGTTCGAATCCGTGCGGCTCCACCAAATGCAAAACCCCGTTTTCACGGGGTTTTGCATTTGGTGAGACAATTTCTTGCGCGAAGTTACAGACTGGCGCACCAGGGCTACTCCCAACTCCCCCATCTCTCCTGAATCCGACGCATGAGGTGACGGGCTTTACGGACGCCACAATCGTCCAGGGATGATGGCCTTCCTGGTTTGGTACTTTCAGCTTTGCTTCAGCCATACCCCCTAAAGTTGATCTGACAGAGAATACAGAGATAAGCCGTTCTAGAGAGGGTTTCCAAGCATGATTCTCACCGCCACCTCCGGCGCCGCTGCGGGCTGGACACGTCAAGCCGCGGCCAATCAACCCACCGAGGAAGCGAGCGCTCTGATCCCGGCCGACCAGGTGACCGGTCAGGTCGAGTCCCCTCCGACCAGAGCAGACCCCAATCCCTGGATGAAAGAGGCCAGGGCCCTTGGCAAGTCGGCCGTGCCCTGGGCCATCGGCGCAGGGCTGGCACTGGGCGCCGCCGGTGCCGCTCTGGGTATGGCGGGAGGTCCGGTGGGGACGGTGGTTGGATGGTTCGCCGGCAAGACGGTCGCCGCGGTGGTCACTCTGGGCGCCGCCGCCCTGGCCGGCGCCTACACCTACCATCGCCATGGACCGGGCTCGGGCCAACTCTTCTACACCGCCATCGCCACCCTGGGAGGCCTGGTCGGAGGCGCTCTCCTGAGCGGCTTTGCTGCTCCACTGGTGGCAGCGAAAATGGCCTCGGGCGGTGGCGCCGCGGGCGCCATCGCAGGGGTGCTGGCGGGAGCTCCCACCGGGGCGCTGGTGGGCGGCAAGCTCAAGATCGGTTACGAGCTGGTCAAGCATCCCGAGAAGTACCCGGAGATTTCCAAGGGCATCTCCGAATCACGACGGCGACACGAGACATCCCAGGGCTAATGTGCTCGCACTTTGGTCTTGCACATCAGCCGTGCAATCTGACGAACGCGCCGGAACTGCGTTCCAGCGCGAGAGTGCAAGACCAAAGGCATTGCACCTTAGTCTGGTTTTGAAGGCGCTTGCAGCCTTTCCAGCACTCCAACCAGAGTCTCGCAGTCGGCCAGCAGGCTGGCGCTCACGCTCTTGAGCTCGGCCAGCTGGCCGGCCTTGCCCAGCTCCTCGATCCGCCTGGCCGTGGCCACCATGTCGGCGGCGCCGAATACCGCCACCACGCCTTTTATGGCGTGGGCGGCTCGGGCTGCGGCAGCTCCATCGCCGGCTTCAATCGCTTTTTCCAGGTTGGCGGCCATCTCGCCCCGGGTTTCGCGGAACTGTCCGACCAGGGTCTGGGCCAGCTTCCAGTTGTTGGCGCAGCGTTTGAGGAAGGCGTCCCGGTCGACGCTGACCGGAGCGGCTGGCGCGGCTTCAGCAATGTCCTCCAGCCTGGCCGCCAACTCACCTGCCGGCGCGGCCTCAGCAATGAGGTCAGTCACCGGCCCGGAAACGGACTCAACCACCTGGTCCATCGGGGCGGCCTCGGCCGGCTGTTGGGATGACGGTGCATGCTCTGGGATGACTCCCACCACCACCTTACCCCCAGTTACCAGCGTGATCTCTCTGGCCAGCAACTCCGGGTCGAGCGGCTTGGACACGTAGCCCGTCATTCCCGAGGCCAGGCAGCGCTCGCGGTCGCCCTTGAGAGCGTGGGCTGTCAGAGCGATGATGGGGATGCGCTGGTTGCCGCCCTGCTCCGACTCTCGGATGGCGGCCACGGCTTGAAAACCGTCCATGTCGGGCATCTGCAGATCCATCAAGATCACGTCAAAGGGCTCCTGGCCGTAGAGCTCGATGGCCTCTCGCCCGTTGGTGGCTATCCTGACGCTGTGACCCATCTGCTCGAGAGTGATGAGGGCCAGGGTCTGGTTGACCTTGTTGTCCTCGGCCAGCAGCACGTGCAGACCGCTCACCAGCTCCTGGGTCCTGGCCGCTGGCGCCGGGCCCGGCTGGCCCGCCTTGCCGGTGCGGCCCCGCAGGTGGGTGACCATAGCCCGCAGCAACTCGTTCTCGCTGACCGGCTTGGTCATCGTGGCCACGATTCCCTCGGCTCGGCCCCGCTCGGCGTCGCCTTTGAGATTGGATGAGTTCAGCATCATCACGACCGAGGCAGACAGCTTCTCGTCTTTGTGAATCTCGTGGGCCAGCTCCAGGCCATCCATCTCGGGCATGTGCATGTCCAGCAGAACCAGGTCGAAGGGCTCGTTCTGCCGCACCGCCAATCGCATGGCCTCGAGAGCCTCGGGCCCGCTCTTGGCGGCCACCGGCCGGGCCTGCCAGCCTCGCAACAGGTCCATCATGACCCTGAGGTTGGTGGCATTGTCGTCCACGACCAGCAGGCGCAAGCCCTTGAGCGGCTCGGCCGAGACCTCAACCGGGGTTTCCTCGCTGATGCCCGCCTTGAGCGTGAAGTGAAAGGTAGACCCCTGGCCGGGCTCGCTCTCGGCCCAGATCTTACCGCCCATCATCTCGACCAGTTTGACGGTGATGGAGAGACCCAGCCCGGTGCCGCCGTACTTGCGGGTGGTGGAGACGTCGGCCTGGGCGAAGGCGGCGAAGATGGAGTCGATCTTGTCGCTGGGAATGCCCACGCCGGTGTCCGAGACGGTCAGATGCAAGCGCACTTCATCGGCAGTTTCCTCCTCCAACTTGACCCGTATGACCACTTCACCCTGGTCGGTGAACTTGACCGCGTTGCCCACCAGGTTGAGCAGCACCTGTTGCAGGCGGGTGGAGTCGCTGACGATGACAGGGCAAAGGTGCGGATCCACCTCGGTGACCAGCTCCAGTCCCTTCTCGTGGGCCCGCACGGCCATCAGCTTGGCCACCGTGCTGATCAGCTCGCGGATCGAGAAGGGGTGCGGATCAAAGTCCAGCATGCCCGCTTCGATCTTGGAGAAGTCCAGGATGTCGTTGAGGATTTGGAGCAGGGTATCGGCAGAGCGCGAGACCATGCTCAGATACTCGCGCTGCACGGGGGTCAGCTCGCTTTGCAGGGCCAGCCGGGTCAACCCGATGATGCCATTCATGGGGGTGCGGATCTCGTGCGACATGTTCGCCAGGAAGCTGCTCTTGGCGCTGGAGGCCTCCAGGGCGTGATCGCGGGCGACTGCCAGCTCGGCGTTAACCACTTCGATCTGGCTCAGCATCGAGTTGAACGAGTCGATCAGAAAGCCGGTCTCGTCGTCGCCCTGCTTGACGGCCCGAAGCGAATAGTCTTGCCGGGCGCTGACGTCGCGGGCAGTCTGGGCCAGGCTCAGGATCGGGCCCGAGATCACGCCCTGCAAGCGGATGGCCACCAGGGTCGCGACCAGCGAGGTGAGCACGAAGATCAAGAGCGAGACCAGGGTCGAAGTCGTGATCTGCTTCCAGTATTCCGTCAGGTCGGTCTCCACCACCAGGGTTCCCACCGGCTCGCCGCCCGGCTCGTTAATTGGGGTCGTGGCCCGATAGCGCCCGTCGACGAACCCCACCGGAGGCGGAGCGCCGGGGATCTCGGAAGCGTCCACGTCCGCACGCCGGTAGGTGGCGTAGACCTTGACCTCGGGCGGCCTGGTGTAGATTCCGGCCCAGGTGACCGCGCCTTTGGCTCGCAGCGAGCCGAGCACTTCCTGGGCCTCCTTCTCGTAGCCCTCCCCGAACATGAGCATTGGCTGGCAGTTCTTTCCCACCACCTCGGCCAGGGTGCGGGTATTCTCGGCCAGGGTGCCGCGCACGCTGAAGTGGCTGTAAATGGCGTAGGCCAGGCTGGAGAGAGCCAGGGCCAGGCCGGCTACCAGCAGCGCGAACAGGACCAGCTTGCGCGAGATGGAGAGGTCGCGGAAGCGTTCCACGTCAGCCGTAGAGCTCTTTTATCCGGCCCGAGTCGATCAGGGAGCTGAGCGCATCCACCACCTCGGGATGGTGCTTGCCGACGTTCCTGGAGTAGAAGTTCCGGGTCTTCTCTTCCAGTGTGCCCGGGTGCTCGCTGAAGAGCTCGTCCAGATCCTCGGCCAGGGCCAGGATCCAGGCTTCCATGGCCACGGGCTTGCTGGCCGGGTAGCTCTGATGGTGGTTCTCGACCAGTGGTGAGAGCAGGCGCAGGGCTTCGGTCTGCTCCAGAAAGCCCGCCCCTGCCTCAGTGTGGCCGGCCAGCTGCTCCTCATAGGACTGGTGCTGCAATAGCAGCCAGCCCACATCGTGGAAGTGAGCCGCGTCCCACAGGTCCTGGCGGGCCTGGGGGGAGAGGTCCAGCATGGAGCCGAGCTCCAGGGCCAGGCGGGCCACCCGGGCCACGTGCCCGGTGCTGCCAGGCGCCACCCGGTCTACGGCGGCGGTTAACAGGCTCTGCAGAGCGGCCAGGCAGGTGGCCGCCTCCTCGCGGATGCGCACCGGCTCGTACATCAGGCCGACTGCCCCGGCCAGCTCTCCCAGTTGTCCGTGGGCGGCGCTCAGCACCCCGATCAGCGAGCCGAAGCGGGTCACCGGCCAGGCGCATCCCTCGGGCCTCTCCACCGGCTCGCAGTAGAGAGCGCAAGTGCCCTGCAGGGTGGACGAGTCCACCCCCAGACGCTCATGGCCACGCACCAGGAGGGCGGCATCCATTTCGTAGAGGTGGAAGCGAATCTCCCGGGCCCCCAGCTCAAGGGCCAGCCTTTCCACCGTCTCGGTGAACTGGGCCGCGGTGCGGTTGAGCGACAACTCGCCCAGCAAGCGGGGCCAATCCATTATGTGCTCGCTCGTTGCCACGGGGAGCGGCGACTTTCTCGTCCGGGTCGGGGTGCTCCTCCCCGGGCAGGAGCACCCCGCCGTCTGGGCGTAGCTTGCACCCTCCTATGACCCACACTCGACTCGACTGGCTGCACTTCCTGGGAGAGCTCTCCATGAGCCGCACCTTGCCCCAGTTTGTGGCCGCGGTGGAGCAGTCGGCCCTCTGTTTGCAGGCCTCGGCGAGCCGTTTTTTTCTCTATCGCTTCTCTCAGAACGTGTTGGTGCGGCCCGGACAGTCCGAGCAGACCCGGGTGCTCGAGGGGGTTGTGCCCCAGAACCGCGAGGAGGTAGACTCCTCCATCCTGCGTCGCACCCCGGTGGACGAGTGCTCGCTGGTGGGCCGCTGCGCGCTCTATTGCGAGGAGCTGGCCGAGGGCCAGGAGCGGGCTTTCCCGGTGACCCGGTTCGGTTCGCTGGTGGGAGTCTTGAAGGTCACCGGGGGCGACCGCGCCCTGCTCACCGAGTTGGGGGTTCTGGTGGGGCTGGTGCACGAGATGGTCAAGGCTCGGGAAGAAGAGCACTCGCTCCTGTCGGGCACTCTGGACCTGCTGGTGGGGGCCACCGACCGCATGGTGCCCGAAGGACCGGGCCACGTCGAGCGGGTGGCCCGATTATCGACCAAACTGGCCAGTATGCTCGACCTTTCCGCCCAGTCGCGCCAGGAGGTCTGGGACGCTGCGTTCTATCACGACATCGGTTGTCTTTTGCTGGCCGGGAGGCCCTTTGACGAGGTGCTGCGAGATCACTCGCGGGTGGGGGCCGAGTTTCTGGTGAGCACCGGGGCCCTGCGCCACCTGGCCCCGCTGGTGGCGGCCCACCACGATGTCTACGAGTCCGGCAGCAATACGCCCATTGAGGCCTGGGTGCTGGCCATGGCCGAGGATGTGGACCGCTTCTTCAGCCAGCACCGCCACGAGGACTACCAGGAGAATACGCGCGTTTTCTATTCCGAGCGCATCTTACGCCACCACCCCGAGGTCATCGACGCCCTCAGCGGTCTGATCGACTCGGGCAAGTTGGCCCGGCTTTACCGCTAATGCGCTCGCACTTTGGTCTGGCACATTAGCACCATCTGACGAACACGCCGGAACTGCGTTCCAGCGCGTTGTAAAGTGCAAGACCAAAGGCCTTGCGCTTTAGCTGATGTGGTGTCGGAGGAGCTACGGGCCCCTACCCCCGCCTCCGCCACCACAAGAGATTGTAGGCGGCCGGACTTCCAGCACAATATGTTAGGCGTCCCGCAGCCGGAAAACTGTGTCAAGGGTGGTTCCGGCCGCGCTCCGACTGGAGAGGCCCGGCCGCCCCTCCTCAGGCTACCGCCGCCCCCAGTAAGAATAGGGAGCCGAGCACGCCTGCACCGTTGGCGGCGTGGTAGATCAGGTGGGCAGGTCTGAGCAGAGCCTCGTCGATTCGGGAGTGGGGCGCGTCGGGATGCATGTCCTGATTCTCCCGGATGTGCCAGCCCACCGTAGCGGCGCCCACGGCGGCTCCCACGCAAGCCACGCCGGCGCCGCCAACCAGATAGCCCAGAGCTCCCAGGATTCCGGCCCCGACGGCCATGCCGCTGAGCAGCTCCAGGGCCCGATTCTGGCGGAACCAGTTGGTCAGTCGTGGGCTGAGGTCGGTGGCACTGTAGGTCACATCGCCTCGCGGGGAAAGGTGGACCTCCTCCAAGGTGTCGTGCACAAGACCTGTGCCGTCGTTGCGCTTGCGCTCGGAGTAGACCCGGCAGCCGTCCGGGCGGCTCTCGAAGCTCTGGTGAGTCGAATGCTCGTAGGTGGCCAGGCTGGAGCGGGTGTAGTCCAACGCCAGCGGCTCGCGGGAGCCTGGGCGATAGCGGTACACGAATTGGATGTCGCGGATTTCGTTCAGATGACGGCGGCCTACGCCTTCTGAATGGTAGTTGCCTGTGATGGTACCGTTCCGGTCGTCGCCCGCCTTGCGGTCACGGATGTCTTGAATGGTCTGTTCCACCCTTGCGACAAGGGCTGTGGCCTCTCGGCTGCAGCGCGCGATGTTCATCCTGGCATCCCTCCTGTGTCAAGGATGCCAGAATTGACTGAACAGCATCTGAAAGTTTTCACCCCCCCCGCGAACGACGCACCAGGCCGGGGAGTAGAGCCGAGCCTGGGCTGAGTTGCGGCGAGGAATCCGCTCGAACAGGTCGGACGGCCTGACCGGCCCTGGAGGGTCCCCGGCTGGCAATCGAGCACTTAACCCTTCAGGCTCCCGGAAAAGCGCCTGATTGCGGAAAACCGGCCCGGATCGGCTCAATCTCCTATGCGGGCTGCAAGAAGCTCAGCCAGCTGCCGAACTCGCTGCGATAGACAAACTCCTGGGCCCGGTCGATCAGCTCGGGGTCGGCCGCCACCACCGTGGGCGTATAGAGGCCCCGGGTTCCGCAGCTGATTGCGTCGTAGATCTGCTGGTCGGAGGGGTCCTTGACGGCCACGGTGATCTCCGAGGCCCCGATGCGCCGCACCGCCACTCCGCCGATGGCGCGCGAGACGGTCTCCGGCAGCAGGCGCCCCACTTCACGCTCAAAGTCCATCCTGGCCAGGTCGACCCGGGGAACCCGCGCCTGGGCCGGGGGAGCGGCCGAGGGCTTCTTGCCAAAGAGGAGTTGCCACATGGATGGCCTGCGAGGGGTCGCCGCCGCGGGCTGAGCGGGCGAAGCGCCCGGGCTCTTGGGCGCGGAGCTCTCCTCCTCCACCAGGACAGTCGGCTGAGCGGGCCTGGCCTCCAGCCACTGCAGCACATCCTCCACCGATTGGGGGCGCGCCCCGGAATCGGCTGTGGTCAGCTTGTCGATGGCTGCGGCCAGGTCGGTCGGGAACTCAGGTCCCCGCGAGGGCAGAGGGCTGTTGGAGCTGTAGCGTTTCATGGAATCGGGCGGGGCAGCGCCGGTGGCCAGGAAGTAGAGCACGGCGCCCACCGAGTAGAGATCGTTGCGGGCATGGCTGGTATCGCCAAGCAACTGCTCCGGGGCGGCGTAGCGCGGGTGTCCGTGGGCCTTGAAGGCGGTGCGGGTCCCGCCCTGGCTCTCCTGGCCGAGCTTGGCCAATCCGAACTCGGCCACCTTGAGCACCCCGTGGCGGCTGACCAGAATCGTGTCGGGGCGAAGGTCACGATGCACGATGGATGGCGTCTGGCCGTGCAAGTAGCCCAGCACCGACAGGAGCTGCTTGAGATAGCGGCGGATCAGCTCAGGCTGCAGGGGGCCTTCTTTCTCCACCGTGGCCTGCAGGGTGGTGCCGGTGACGTCCTCGAGAACAACGTAGATATGGCCCTGATCCTCTACCACGTCCAGCACGCGGGGCAGGTTGCGGTGGCGCAGGCGGTGCAGGGTGCGCCCTTCGCGCAGAGTCTGCAGGCGCGCCTCGCGGCTCTTGTCCGGGTCTTCCAGGTGGCGCAGCACCAGCGAGCTCCCGGTGGCCCGATCGTGAGCCCGGTAAAGGGTGGAGAAGCGGCACGCGAGCAATTGCTGGTCCACCACGTAGCGTCCCGCCACCTGGGCTCCCGGGCCCAGGGCCTGGCCCTCGCTCGGGCCCACCTGGCCGATCTGCTGGCTCAACTCGTTGGCGCCGGCCAGCAGGTGCGCCGAAAGATCGGGTGGAGGGGAGGTCGTGGGCTGGTCGGCGTACAGCAAGATAGCCACCCGACCGCGGTGATCGAGCACTGGCAAGCACCATCTGCTTTCAGCACGTTGCAATGCTTTGGCCGAAAAGGCCTCGTCGATCAGAGCGCTCACCGATTCATCCTGCCAGGCGGCCTCCGGGTCGAGCCCGACCGCGTGCACCGGCTGCAGGGTGGTTCCGGCAGCCGAGCGCACCACGTCCACCACCAGAGCGCGGGCCCAACCCAACTCCCGACAGGCAAGGTCGGTGGCTCGTTGCCAGATTTCGGACACGGCGGATCCTCCTCGCGGAAAAGTCGGCTGAGATTCTCGGCCCTCGTGCTTTGACCTTCCGGTCCGCTTCGCCTTGACCTGGGCAGGGAGAAGTGGCAGGGAAACACCAGGCCTGGATGTCTCCCCCGGGCGAGCTTTGCTACGCCAACCAGAGCGGCCAGCTCGTCGGGCTGGACGCCCAGGGTGGGCAGCCTTGGAAGGTCTCCGCGCAGACTGAGAAAGTCCGCTTTGCCCCGGGCGGGTCGCTAATTTGGTGTACCTGGAGGGGCGCACTCTGCACTGGCTCGACCCGGAAGGCGAGCCCCTGCGCGAGGAGGTGTGCCCGGGAGGTGACTCTGGGAGCCGACGGCGGGCAGGCTGCGCTTGACCAGCGTGGCAAGCACGCAGCGACGGAACCTGGCGGTCAGCTCGGCCTGGTCGAAGTCGGACACGGAGTAGAAGGACCCGTCGGGCAAAAACAGGCCGGCGGTCCGTGAGTCAGCGCCGGTCTGGTGGCCGCGCTGTTGGATTGTGCTAATGTGCAAAACCAGAGTGCGAGCACATTGGCCGGTCAACTGGGCAAGCTTTCTGCCCAGGGCTGAAGCGACCACCTCGTCCTGGCCCAGGACCGCGGCGGAAAGCATCACAATCAGCAACATCAAGCGTTTGAGCATGGGGCCTCATTTTCTCAAGCGTGAGACCGACCGGCAGCGGCTCAGGTTTCCTTCTGGCCCAGAATGATCGAGCCGTAGCCACCGTAGAGCAATCCGAAGCCCATGCTGGCCTGGCCCGCCGCCAGACCGGTCATGACCGGTGCTCCCGAGAGCCCGGCCATACGACCGAAAGTGGTGGTCAGCGCCATGGCGCCCGCCCCGGCCAGGAAGCCGAGGGTGCGGTTGTGAGGCTCGGGAGTGTGCAGGAAGTTGGCCACATAAAAGCCGCCGCCCAGGCCGCCTGCCAGGCAGAGGCCGAGTTGGACGCCCAGGCCCACTCCCGGTCCGCCCAGGGCATAGGCGGCAGTGGTGGCCACGCAACTGACCGCACCGATGGCGGCGCTGGCGCCGCCCCAGATGAAGGTACGCTTCATCAGCTCTTCTTCGGGATCTTGCTCGGGCGGAGGCTGGGGGGGCGGATTGGAAGGCGCGGCCGCATGGCGCGCCGGAGCTTGCGTTGTCAAAGTCGTGATCATCATAGCGCTGCCCACTATAGGAGGACCCGGGTCGGCACGATGTTAGCGCGGTGTTACCGGATCGATTCGGGCTCCATGCGCTCGGCCAGCCGCCGCGCCCAGGGGAGCACGACCATCATCAAGAGTCCCGCCAGGACCAACTGCAGGCTCAGGACCCCAGGCGAAACGCTTGCAGCAGCGAGTAGTACAACGCGGGGACCGTGAGGGCCAGATTCAACCCCAGCAGTAGCCGCCATTCTTAAAGTGCAGGGCCTTTGGTCTTGCACTTTTCCAACGCGCTGGAACGCAGTTCCGGCGCGTTCGTCAGATTGTGCTAATGTGCAAAACCAAAGTGCGAGCACATTAGCCGCAGAGACTCCTGGCCGGAGTTTTGCGTCTGTTTTGCGTTTCTCGATTAGCCTGGCGGCAATGAGGAATGCACGACATGAACCTGACCATTCCGGCGACTTTCACGCCGCCCACCCCAAGAGAATTAAAGCCCCACTCCGACAGCTGGCAGGTGGGTCAGCGCACCTTTGCCAGCACGCGCGACCTGGTGGCCCACGCTCACGAACTCGATGGCCAGCAGGCCGTCTATCGTTTCAAGGAGGTCCCCGACCCCCCTCCCTTCACGCCCAGCGAGAGGCTAAGAAATGTCGTTGGTGGAGCCCTGACCGGCGCGGTCGCAGGGGCCGGAGCGGGCGCCCTGGTGGGTGGAGGACTGACTCTTCTGGTCGGTCTTGCGGACCTGCTCAACCAGGCCATCACCTACGCCCCCGGCAACCCGGTCACGGCCTCCCTCGTCCTCGTGCCTGCCCTGGCGGGAGCGGCGCTCGGGGCTGCGGCCGGGGTGGGCGAAGGGTGGAGACACGAGCCCGGCCAACCACCTCGCGAGATCTCCGGGCGACTGGAGTCGGAAGGAGGCAAGCTCTCCTTCTACCCTGAGCAACGGCTTGACCGGAAGGTCGACCTGTCGGCCTACCAGGATGCTGGCCAGGCCGCCCCCACCGCTCCCGAACCCCAGAATGCCCTCTGGAACACGGTCAAAGGAGCTGCCGTCGGGGCGGCTCTGGTGCCGGCTCAGATGATTCCGCTGGTGGGGATCGCCGCGCCGGTGGTAGTGGGAAGCGCCGTGGGCCAGGCTCTGGACCGGAGAACCCTGCTGGGCGAGGGCCTGGGAGTCTTCGCCGGAGCGGGCCTGATGGTGGGAGGCCTGGGCCTGATCATCAGCGGGGTGGTTTCTCCGAGTGCGGTGGCCCTGGGCGCTGCCGGAGGACTGGGATTGGCGGGCGCGGCGCTCGGTCACAAGGTGTTCTCCTCTCTCGCCGATCAGGAGCGGCCTGCCTATCAGTACGGCGAGCAGTGGTGGAATCGGTAAGGCGATGGAGTCCCTGGCAACGGAACCGATCGAGTTGGATGGGCCCTGGTCGGAGCGGCCTCGGGCCGAGCTGTTCGGCCCGCTGCGCCTGACCTTCCGCTGTCGAACCCTGGCCTGGGAGCGTTGGCCCGGCTCCCGGGCCCGGAGTCTGATGGCCTGGCTCCTCGTGCGCCAGGGCGAGGCTTTGCCATGCGCCCGGGCTATCGAAACCCTCTGGTCCGAGCTCGCTCCGGAAGAAGGTCGCAGGGCTTTGCGCAGGTGCCTGCAGCAGTTACGCTTTGCGATGCTGGATCTGCTCGGACTTCCCGGCCAGGGGGTGGTGCGCTGTCGCCAGGAGGACACGCTGGCCCTGGAGCACACTTTCGAGACGGACCTGCAGGATTTCGAGGAGGCTGCCGAGCGGGCCCTGAGGGCCCGGCAGGCTCAGGAGGCGCTCCGACTGGCCTCCCGAGCAGATCTCGATCGGCGCCTCCTGGAGGGCCTGGAGGATTCCTGGGCCGGGGCGACCCGTCAGCGGCTGAGCTTGCTAAGGGCCAGACTGCTCTTGCTCTCTCAGAGAACCAGGCCCAGGGCTTTCATGGATTGGCGCAGTCCCCTGGGCGCGACTCCGAGCTCGAATTCGAACAGGGCGACTGTCTTCTCGTAGTGACAGACGGCCTCGGCTGAGCGGCCATCCCGGCTCAGCGACTCCATCAACAGGGTGTGCGCCTCCTCGCGCAAATCGTCGAGGATGATCGCTTCCCGGGCGGCCAGCTCGGCGGCCTCGCACGCCCCCAGGTTCAGCTGGCAGCGGGGGCCAGACAGAGCAGGGCCCGCATCCTCGTTTCGCGGAGCCTGGCCCGCAGACTGAGCACCCACTCGTCGTCGAGGCCTTCCAGGAAATCGCCCCGGTAAAGCTCGAGGGCCCTGCGGGCAAGCCGGAGGGCTCCCTCCCAGTCTGCGCGGGCCATGCTCCGGGTCGCTTCTTCGACGTTCTGCTCGAAGACCTCGAAGTCGATTTGGTAGTCGAGCTCGAGCTGAACCGTCTGGTTCTTGCGGCTGCGCCTGAGCACCGCAGCCGCCGGCTCAGCCAGGAAACGGCGTATTGTACTGCGGACCTGGTGCAGGGCATTTCTCAGGCTGTTGCGGGCCCGGGTCTGGTCGGTATCTCCCCAGAAAAGCTCCATCAGGAATTCGTCTGACAGGGGAGTCGCCCGGCTCAGGCAGAGGCGGGCAAACAGCCGCATGATCTTGCGGGTCTGAAATCCTCCTCGGAGAGCCCCGCGCTGCGCTGCGTGGCAAATGTGCAGAAGGATCCCGCGCGCATGCGGGCTAGCTGGCTGTGATTGGGGTGCTGTCAGGAAGGGAGTAGGCGGCGAGAGCGGCCC
>JAANMY010000076.1_pt1 | contig 118671 bp, 111 predicted proteins | sample 7279691 | NCBI WGS metagenome assembly JAANMY01 (sample SAMN14094543, study PRJNA606508) | bioreactor metagenome | isolation source: A lab-scale SPAN reactor treating ammonium-rich wastewater day 388 | place: Ireland: Galway | collected 2018-02-07
GCGCCGACGCGTGGCAGCAGCTCACGCCGGAGTGCCTCCGCTCGGTGTGTGCCTGCGACTACCTCACGCCCGAATGTCAGTGAGGATCCGTATCAGTTGGAGCAGGCACGCCGGGGCCATCGCGGGTGAAGATGGGCGGGTGCGTGGCGGGGTGGGCCGATGAAGGCTGGGCGTGCCGAACCCAGGGCGAACTGGCCTATCGCAAGCGCAGGCTGTTGAGCACCACGCTCACGCTGCTGAACGCCATCGCCGCGCTGGCGATGATCGGGGACAGCAGCCACCCCGTGAACGGGAAGAGCACGCCCGCGGCGATGGGGATGCCGATCACGTTGTAGACGAACGCCCAGAAGAGGTTCTGCCTGATCGCCCGCATCGTCGCGTGCGAGAGGGCGATGGCCTGGGGCACCGCGAGGAGGTCGCCGCGCATGAGGGTGATGTCCGCCGATTCCATCGCGATGTCGGTGCCCGTGCCGACGGCGAGCCCGACGTCCGCCTGCGCGAGCGCCGGCGCATCGTTGATGCCGTCGCCGACCATGCCGACGACGTGCCCCTCAGCCTGGAGAGCCTTGACTTTGTCGGCCTTGTCCTTGGGGAGCACCTCGGCATACACCTGATCGACGCCGACCTGCGCCGCCACCGCGTCGGCCGTGCGCTGGGTGTCGCCGGTCATCATCACGACCCGCAAGCCGAGCCGCTGCATCGTGGCGATGGCGTCCCTGGATTCGGGGCGGATGGTGTCGGCGACGGCGATGATGCCCGCCTCGTGCCCATCGATCGCGATGAACATCGGCGTGCGGCCATCGGCCGCGAGTTCAGCGGCGCGATCGGCGAGCGTGATCGCCACGTCGCGCGCTAGGAGCAGTGCGGCCTTGCCGACCAGCAGTTGTCGGCCCTCGATCGTCGCCTCGACCCCGTGGCCGACCACGGCCTGGAAACTCTCCGGCTCGGCCAGCCGCCCGCCCACTCCGCGCCGCACGGCCTCGCGGACGATCGCGGCGGCGAGCGGGTGCTCGCTGTGCTGCTCCGCCGAGGCGGCCAGCCGCAGGAGTTCGGCCGCATCGAAACCCGCTGCCGGAAGCACATCCGTCACGGCGGGCTTGCCGTGCGTGATGGTGCCCGTCTTATCGAGCACGATGGCGGTCATCTTGTGGGCGGTCTCCAGCGCTTCGCCGCCCTTGATGAGGATGCCGCGTTCGGCCCCCAGGCCGGTGCCCACCATGATCGCGGTGGGCGTAGCCAACCCCAGTGCGCACGGGCACGCGATGATGAGGACACTGACCGCCGTGACGAGCGACATGCGGAGGCGCGTGTCCGCGGGCGAAACGAACCACCACACACCGAAGGTGACCACGGCGATCACGATGACGATCGGTACGAAGACACCGCTGATCCTGTCCGCCAGACGTGCGATGGGTGCCTTGGTTCCCTGGGCTTCCTGCACGAGCCGCACGATCTGCTGCAAGGCGGTGTCTGCGCCGACCCTGGTCGCCACCAAGCGGAGCGCGCCCGTGGTGTTCATGGTCGCACCGAAGACGCTCTCACCGGGCTTCTTCTCGGCCGGCACGCTTTCGCCGGTGAGCATCGACTCATCGACGGCCGATTGGCCGCTCTCGACCGTGCCGTCCACGGGGATCATCTCTCCAGGCCGGACCAGCACGCGGTCGCCTACGACCACGGCTTCAACGGGCACATCCTGCTCCTGGCCGTCTCGCTCAACTCGGGCGGTCTTGGGCTGAAGGCCGATGAGACGCTTGATCGCCGCTGTTGTTCGCCCGGTGGCCCGCGCCTCGAAGAACTTCCCGAGCACGACGAGCACGATGATGACGGCGGCCGCTTCGTAGTAGACGGGCACCATGTGCGCACCGGCCGTCGCGCGCGCCGCCCCCCGAGCGGCGCCACCCACGCCCGCGAAGAACTCCGGCCAGATCGTCGCGGCGAGCGAGTACAGATACGCCGCGCCGGTGCCCATCGCCACGAGCGTGTCCATGTTGGCGCTGAGGTGCAGCAGCCCCTTCCACGCGGAGCGGAAGAACTGCCGCCCGCACCAGAGCATCACCGGCGTCGTGAGCGCGAACTGGAGCCAGTTGATCCAGGGGATGTTGAACGTCTCGATCGAGCCGTGCGACATCGCGATGACCAGCACGGGGAACGAGAGCACGGCGCCGACGATGATCTTGACCAGAAGCCGCTTCGCCTCGGCATCACCGACGTTCATGTGGGCGGAGTGGTCCTCGCCGTGCTCGGCGTGCGAGTCATGCCGACCCGTGTCTCGCTGCGCCGCGAGCATCGCCGTGTGGTCATGTCCGTCATGCCCGCGGGGCGGGTTGACCGCCGCATGACGAGCCGATGGCCAGGGAGTCGGCACCATGGCCTTGTACCCGATGTCATCTACGGCCTTGGCAAGCGCCTCGGGCCGCGTCGCCGCCGGGTCATACTTCACCGTCGCGACCTTGGTGGCGAAGTTGACGTTCGCGGACGAGACGCCGGGTTGCCTGGCCAGACGCTTTTCGATGCGAATCGCGCACGCGGCGCAGGTCATGCCCTCGATCGGCAGGTCGGCACGTGTGAAGGCCTGATCTGGCGAGGGCGGGGTCGATTCCTCGTGAGGCCGATTCGAGTGGTTGTCCTCCAAGACATCTTCCTTCGCTCGTCGGTGGATGAGGAGGTCTCCGTGGGCGAGGGTACGGGGGCCTCAGATTATACTCCCCCCCGGTATACGCAGATGGTTGCCGCGCGGACCTCCGCGGCCCGGTCGGCGTGCCCCGGTCGGGCATGGCACCATAGTCAGCATGCCATCGGGTCGAGTGGCTGCAGGAGTGTGACCACTTCGGTTCGACGGACCCTACGATGATCGTCATGACCCTTGACGAAGCCCTCCGGACGCTCGAGGCGGCGGGTGATGAGAAGCGCCGGACGCACAACAAGAAGTACGGCGCGAGCGACAATCAGTTCGGCGTGCCGATGGGCGGCATCCGGGCCCTCGCCAAGAAGATCAAGACCGACCATGGGCTGGCCCGGGCGCTGTGGAAGACCGGGAATGTCGATGCGCAACTGCTCGCGGTGCTGGTGCTCGAGCCGAAGAAACTGACGGCCGACGAGGTCGACGCAATGGTGCGGTCCATCACCTTTTCGCACGTCGCGGACTGGATGAGTTCCTATGTCATCAAGCCGCACCCGGAGAAGGAAGCCCTCCGTCAGCGGTGGATGGCCGACGGCGACCCGATGGCGGCCCGAGCCGGGTGGGCGCTGACGGCGGAGCACGTCGAGACGAGCCCTGGGAGCCTCGACATGGACTCGCTGCTCGATCGGATCGAGTCCGAGATGGGTCGCGCCCACCCGCACACGCAGTGGACGATGAACGCGGCGCTCGCACAGATCGGGATCCACCACCCCTCGCACAGAAAACGGGCGCTCGCGATCGGGGAGAGGCTGGGGCTGTATCGCGACTACCCCGTGTCCAAGGGGTGCACCTCTCCCTTTGCACCGGCCTGGATCAACGAGATGGTGAAGCGGAAGGGGTGAGAGGGCATCTCGTCGGTCGCGCGGGATGCTGGTCGGGCCACGCGATGGCGACTAACGAGCCCTGACGACGTACTGGAAGACCTCTTCGAGGGGCTTGCCGAAGGCCCTTGCGATACGGAACGCGACCTCCAGCGAGGGGAAGTACTTCGCGGCTTCGATCGCGTTGATCGTCTGGCGGCTGACGCCGACGCGGTCGGCGAGGTCCTGCTGGGTCATCTCACCCGCGGCGAAGCGCAAGGCACGGATCTGGTTTCGGATGACGACCTTCTCGATGGCCACGCTCAGACTCCCCGGCGGTAGTAGACGATCCGGAGTACGAAGCCGAGCACCTCGGAGACGGCGAGCGCGAGAAGCAGCAGGTTCGCGGTCCAGACGTTCTCGGCACCCAGGACCATGCAGATCACCGCCGCGAAGACGCCGACGGCCAGGAGCCACGCGGAGTTGTGCTCGGACCGCCAGGCGATGAGGCGGTCGCGCTCGTCGCGGTCCTCGGGCTTCCGCGCCACAGCGGCGACGACGTGGGCGACAATCAGGAAGACCACCATCGCCACCACGGCGATCATGAAGAGAGCCGCGAACGCGGGCATCTCGCGCACGCCCGCGGCGAGCAGCCGCCCGGCGAAGAAGAAGTAGGCCCCCAGCCCGAAGCCGACTCCGGCGAGTTGGATCCAGACGCTCTTTTCCTCGAACGATGCGCTCATGAGGGCTCCTCCGGCGAGCGATGTCAAATAAACACGACACAATGTCAATGATACACGACATTGTGTCGGTGTCAACTCTATATGACACTGAATGACCGGGTCGTCCCCCGGGCGTTCAGCGGTTCGGCCGCTCAAGGAGGTCAAGCGTGCGGCCCTGCTCGACGAATCGTCGCAGGTAGTGCGTGTTCACGGTGATGGTGCGTCGGCCTCGGTTCCAACTGGCGCCGCCATCCCCCGCGGCGAAGTGGATGGTGACCTGGGAGTGCCAGTCGAATCGGCCGGCGATGGAATGGAGTTCGGCGAGAAGGCCCTCGGCGTGTTCGCCCGCGAAGCCATCGGGATCGGACCTTACCCGCGCCTCGCCGGAGCGAGTGCCGGCGGGCATCATCAGCGGGGCGAGCGTCCGGCGCCAGGATCGGTGGATCTCCGCGCCGTAGTCGGTCGCATCGCGGATGTCTTCTTTCGACAGCCCTGCGGCGGCGGCAACGCCCGCATACTTCACCGGGTCGGACGCGACGGCGAGGGCGGCGATCTGGTACGCGCGTCTCGCGTCGCAGTCGTGCTCGCCCCGGACGGGCCACTGGTCGCGGGGCACCTCGCCCGCCTCGATCAGGAGCGAGTTCACGCGGGCCGCGAGGATGTCGGGAGCGCGGTCGGGGAGGTGTGTTGTGAGGAAGTGCGTGGCGAACGCGTCGGCCATGGTCTCTTCATTGGAGAGGATCGGAAGATCGAACTCACGCACGAGCGCGTGCCCGAGTTCGTGAAGGACGACGTGCAGGGCGACATTCCGAGCGAACGTCGAGAGATCGACGGGCGCGGCAGGGTCGGAGGCGTCATCGGGCGGCCCGGCCTCGATCACCTCGCCGTCGGCGCCGAGGATCTCACCGTGCGAGCAGTTGACGTGCTTCATGCGGATGACTTCGGCGGCCAGTCGCTGGGCGTCGATCCCGAATCGGCCGGCCGCGGCCCGCAGGAGGTCGTCGCCCGTGGCGTACCTTTGCTCGGCGTTGGCCAGGAAGGCCTGGACCTCGGCATGCTGCTTCTTGGCGATTCGCATGAGAACATTGGAGAGGATGTCGCTCATCTGCCCGGGGAGGCGCAGGTCGATCGAGCACTCTCGTTCTTGTAGCGCGAGAGGCTCGCCATCCTGGGCCCAGACCGGTCGGGCCACGCACACGCACACGCCCAGGAGTGCGGCTCTCGTGATCGATCTCCGCGTCACGCTCGCAACGATGGAGGTCATGGTCGGTGCTCCAGCAGGGCTCGCCGCGATCGGGCGCGGCATCCTCCACGAGCCGAGGATGGTAGCGGTCCTGCCGGGGTCAGCCTTCGCGGGCGTGGAACGGGCACGAGGAGGGAGGTGCGGGGGGTGGGCGGTCCGGATGTTCCGTGGTCGGCGCGTGGGCCGACGGAGGGGTCTGGCTCGGCGATGAGCGCGGGATCAGATCAACGAGGACGCCGTCGCTGGGCTTGGTCGAGACTCCCGCGCGGGGGGTGGTGTGGGGGGTGGCGGCGGAGAAACGGAAGAGTTTGACGCAGGCCGCAACGACGAGGGCGACTTCGATCTCACCGAGGTTCTTGCCGGGGCAGAAGCGCGGGCCGTGCCCGAACCCGAAGTGGAGGAGGTCGCCGCGATTCTCGCCCTTGAGGCGGGCCCATCTCTGGGGGGCGAAGGTGACGGCGGGGAACCCTGTTGCGGCGACGCCCCAGTGGTCCTCGTGGCGGTTGGCGTGCCACACATCGAGGAGGATGTGCGTGCCGCGGGGGATGAAGAGGGATTCGCCGTTCGAGAGCGTGACGGTGGTGTCGGCTGAAGCGCGGCGCGGGTGGAAGTAGAGGGAGGGTGTGAGGCGGAGGGTTTCGTCGAGGACGGCGGAGAGGAAAGGGGAGCGGGCAAGGGCCTCGGGTGTGAAGTCGTTGGCTTCCCGGATCTCGTCGAAGAGGGTCTGCTGTGCGACGGGATCGCGGGCGAGGTGGGAGAGGGCCCAGGAGGCGAAGGAGGTGGTGGCTTCCAGCGCGCCGGCGAGGAAGACACGAATGTTTCCGCGGAGGGCGTCATCCGGAGCGTCGGAGCGGAAGTGGCACCACTGGCCGCGAGACTCAAGTCTCGTGGCAAGGACGAGGTCGGTGAGGTGTTCGAACGTCTCGGAGGCGGCTCTCGCCTCGGCGATGCCGCGGGTGAGAGCGGGGAGGCGGCGGAGCGGAAGCCCGAGACGGTTGAGGACGGTGTCGCGGACGATTCGGTCGATGACGAGATCGATGGCGGGGACGTAGGTGTCTCGGATCTCGTCGGCGGGGACGTCGGCGCCGAAGAAGGTGTTGACGAGCATCTCGAGCATGAGGGGCTTGATCTCGTCTTCGAGACGTACGCGGACGGGGGCGCCGGTCTCGTGGGCACGCCGGCGCACGGCGTCGAGTCGCTGGGCGATGGTCTCGCGGAAGGTCCGCTCGAAGTCGTGGAAACGCTCGGGCTGGAAGAGCGTGGTGCGGGCGAAGGGAGGCGCGGCCAGGCGTTTCTGGGTTCTCCAGTCTGGGCCGTTGGCGTAGAGGAGCGTGTCGGCGCCTGTGGCGCGGGCGATGCCGGCGGTGGGGAGGGTGTCGCGGTCGAACTGGCCGGGCTTCTCGCCGGTGTCAGAGGAGATGGCGCGGATGAGGCGCGGATCTCTCGTGACAAGGACGGGGGCGAAGCCGGGGACATCGAGATAGCGATTGTGGCGGGCGGGGGCGGGGTCGGCCTCAGCGCCGGCGAAGAAGGTCTCGAGGATGCGGAGCGGCTCTCGATAGTTCCACGGATGGGGGAAAGGAAGAGAGGGCCGGGGGGACAGCGAGAAGAGCGGGATGCGCGCGGGGAGAAGGTCCCCGCGGAAGGGTGTGCGGCGGGCGACCTGACGCGGGATTCGGCTGAGGCGGGCGAGGCCGGGCACTCGATGGTGCCGCGGCGCTCTCGAGGGTTCTTCCCCGGCGGGGCTGGGCGCGGCGGGGTTCACCACGCGGGCACGTCGAAGAGGCCGGGGGCAGGTGCGGGGTTGATCTCGAACGTGTCGAGGGAAGCGCCGGCTCGAGGGAGGTCTTTGCCGTCGAGCGTGACGGTGTAGGCAGTAGGCAGGGTGAGCCCCTCGATCGTGGCGAACTCCGTGAAGGTCCGGACGACATCGCCGACGCGCATGCTGGAATCTCGCCCGTGGTAGTCAAGGCGGAGGAGCCGGCCGGTGGCGGCGTCGATGGTGAGGCGAGAAGCGGCGCCGTTGAGCCAGACACGGACGAACTCGACGGGAGTGCCCTCGAGCGTGCCCGAACCATCGCCGATGGCGACGAACCCGGGGCAGTCCGTCGCGGGGGAGCCGTCGGCGCGGGCCTTGAGGAGGACGACGGGCCAGCGAGCGACGGCGCGCCGGAAGGCTCGTGTGCGGCTGTCGGCGATGCGTTCGGCCCCGCGCGACGACGCCATCACGCCTCCGTCGGGCGTCGCACAGGTCGAGAACCACGACTCGTTCCAGGCCTCGCGCTGGTACGACGACGCGGGGAAGGCGAAGAAGGTCTCGTTCGTCACGGTCCAGAGGGTCTCGCCCTGCTTCTCCTCCCTGGCGGAGGTGGCACGGAAGGTCGAGAGCGTGCGGAGTCGTTCCGCCCCGCCGGCCCAGGCGACAGCCTTGTCGAGCGTGGCGCGGCCCTGGAGGACCTGTTCATGCGAGCCGAAGGGCATCTCGTCATCGGTCTCGATGTGGGCCGTGGGGTCCTTCAGGAAGCCCTCGCGGCATCCGTCGGAGGCAAAGAAGAAGATGCGTCCATCGTGGACAGCGTATCGGCGGGCATCGCCCAGGCCCGAGAGGGGGCCCATTCGGCCGCAGGCCCCGCCGTCGGCGACCTGGTACCGGGCGGGATCGTGTTCGAAGATCGCTTTGTGATCCGGGGTCGAGAAGCGGTACTCGATACCCTCCAGGACCAAGGCAAGGTCGGGGATGCCGGGTGTCTCGCGGCCGGCGACCAGGTCGATGGGATCGACCAGGAGCGTGCGCTCGGGAGGGGTTGCCTCTGCCGAGGGGTGGAGGAGCAAGCCCAGAGAGGCGAGGAAGGCAGGCACGTGCGCAGGCATCGTGGGTGTCCTTGGGAAGTTTCGATGCGTGGTTGCTCGTCATGGCATCATACAGCGGCGAAGGGGGCGCGAGGACTTCAGTCGCGAAGGTCAAGGGAGACGATGGCCCAGCGCCGTCCGTCGGGTGCGGTGTATTCGAGCAGACGGACGAAACCCGCCTTTTCGTGGGCCCGGAGCGAGCGTGCGTTATCGAGGTCGATCTCGGAGACCATCGCGTCGAAGCGGGCGGACATTCGCTCGCGGTGCCCCGCGTAGAGCCGGGAGACGAGCCCGCGCCCTCGGTGGGCGGGATCGACGCAGACCTGCCCCATGACATACCAGCGCAGGGCGTGGAGGGGGCCTCCGGGCGAGGCGAGCCGATCGGTGTGCTCGAACATGGGGTCCAGGAGCGGGATTCGCCCGCGGAACTCGGGCCTCGTGACGAGGGCGTACGCCACGACGCGGCCCGAGTTCGTCGCGAGGAGGTGGGGGTCGGGCGAGTTCATCTCGCGGAGCAGGGCGAGGTCGTGGCGAAGGGAGACGAACCCAAGGAGGAGCCGGTCGCTCGGGGCGAGGGTGTCGAAGTGGTTGGCATCCTGAAGGGAGAGGATGCCGCGGAGGTCGTCGTCCGTCTGGGCGGGGCGGATGGTGTAGGGGTCGATCGCGGGCATGGGCAGACGGTAGACGTCGTGGTAGAGTGTTGCTCGCGTGGGAGGGCGTCCGGACGGGCCGATGGGGTGGTGGGAAAGGCGAGAGCGCGTGTCGATCGATCCTCGCGTGCGCATCGGGCACATCCATCTCAAGGTCGCCGATCTGGAGCGCTCGATCGCGTTCTATCGCGACGTACTCGGGTTTGAGGTGACGCAACGGTACGGGAGAGAGGCCGCGTTCCTTTCCGCGGGCGGGTACCACCACCACATCGGGCTCAACACCTGGGAGAGCAAGGGTGGGCCTTCGCCGGCGCGGGGGACCACCGGGCTCTATCACCTCGCGATCCTCTATCCCACCAGGGTGGCGCTCGCCCAGGCGTTGAGCAGGGTCCGTGCGGCAGGGATCTCCATCACCGGGGCCGCCGATCATGGCGTGAGTGAGGCGATCTACCTCGATGACCCGGACGGAAACGGGGTGGAACTCTACCGGGATCGTCCCGAAGCCGAATGGCCGAGGGATGCGCGTGGCGGGTTGGCGATGTTCTCCAGGCCGCTGGACATGGATGCGCTGGCGCGGGAGGGCGCATGAGAGGGCGAAGGGCGGCGGGCTGGGGGTTGCTCGCGCTAACCTTGTTGCTGGCGGGGGTTCAGATCCTGAGCGTGCCCTTCTATGCCGGGTCACGGATCGGCGGTTGGGGGGCTTGGCGCTTGGAGCATGGCCGATTGACCATCTGGCGTCGTGCGGGTGGCACGTCGGAGTCGTTCTTCATCGCGAACAACACAGAGGGGCTGCGGTTCATGCCAATGGCCCAGTTGTGGTCTCTGCGGGAGTGGAGAGTGGTGATCCCGGTATGGTTGCCGCTCGTCGCGGCAGGGGTGGGTGGCGTGGTGCTCTTCCGACGTTCCAAGGACGGCGGGCCGCGGTGCCGACGATGCGGATACGCCTTGGCCGGTCTCGCGTCGGGTGCGTCATGCCCGGAATGTGGGCGCCGTGCGCCCGAAGGGGGCGCGGGAGGAGGGGATTGATTGTTCGGCGGTTGTCCGCAACAATCTGTCCCGCAGAGAGATGATGCCTTGAACCGCCCCTGGGATGGAGTTCCGACGGAGCGTCAGGCACGTGGGGACGTGCCGGGTATCGGTTCCGCGCCATCGGATGGGCTGGCGTCGGCCCTGGACGCCAAGGTGCTGGTCCTCAACCGTGCGTACATGGCGATCCGGGTGATCTCCGCGCGACGCGCGTTCTGCATGCTGGCGAAGGACCTTGCGGAGATCATCGACGTCGCGGACGGGGAGTACCTGACCTACGACCTGAAGTCCTGGACCGAGGTGGGAATGCTCCAGCGGGAACTGGAGCGGTCGGGGGCGTTCGAGCAGGCCGTCAAGAGGGACTGGGTCCGGACGGTTCGGTGCGAGATCGCGGTGCCGAGGATCATCAGACTGCTGGGGTATGACCGGCTGCCGCGCCAGGACGTGAAACTGAACCGACGGAATCTCTTTGCCCGGGACCGCAACCAGTGCCAGTATTGCGGGCACAACTTCCCGACGAGCGAGTTGTCGATCGACCACGTGACGCCGCGGGCCCAGGGGGGTGGGGACACCTGGGACAACCTCGTCTGCGCGTGCGTGCGCTGCAATGCCCGCAAGGGCGGACGGACGCCCGAGCAGGCCGGCGTCCGGCTCATTCGACCGGCCAAACAACCCCGGCGTAACCCCGTGATCACGATGAAACTCGGGCACGAACGCTACGCGTCCTGGCGAGCATTCCTTGACGACGCCTACTGGTCGGTCGAGTTGGGGTGAACAGGCCCGAGCCCAGGCAGGATCAGGGCTTGGCTGAGGGTGCGGCGAGGCGATCGACCGTGGCGGCGAAGGCGAAGTCCTTCTCGGTGACCCCTGAGGCGTCATGGGTGCTGAGCGTCAGGGTGACCTTATTGTAACGGATAAGAATATCCGGATGGTGCTGGGCTTTCTCTGCGGCCTCGGCGACAGCGTTCACAAACTTCATGGCTTGGGTGAAGTCCTTGAAGCCGAGTGTCCGTTGGATCGCGTCGCTGATCTCGACCCACTCGGGAAGATCGGCGAGCCGCTTGGCGATTTCGGTTTCGGAGAGTCGTTCCATATGTTGTCCGGGATTGTACAGTCTGCTCTGATTCGTGCCGAACAAACCCGAACATTTCCCGTTGACCCGGCTGGCACCCTCGCCCACGGGTGCCCTGCACCTCGGAAACATCCGCACGTTCCTGGCAAACTGGGCAATGGCCCGGCGGCAAGGTTGGGGGGTGATCCTGCGGATCGAGGATCTTGACGGACCGAGGGTCAAGCCGGGTGCGGTCGAAACGACGATCGAGACGTTGCGCTGGCTGGGGATGGACTGGGACGGTGATGTGCTGATCCAGTCGCACGATCTGGGGGCGTATCGGGCCGCGATGAGGATGCTTGCGAACAAGGGCAAGGTGTATCCGAGCGCGCACACGAGGGGGGAACTGGAATCCGTCGCATCGGCCCCTCAGGAAGGTGTTCACGAGTCGGTGTACCCGGCCACGATGAGGCCGGCGATCGGGCCGAGGGAGTTTGACGACGAGGGTGTCAACTGGCGGTTGGTGGTGGGGGTGGGGGAGGTGGAGGTGGAGGATGAGTTCCTGGGGAGGTGCGTGTTCGAGCCGTCGAAGTCGATCGGGGACTTCGTGGTGTGGACCAAGCGAGGCGTGCCGGCGTATCAACTCGCGGTGGTGGTGGACGACCATCGCCAGGGGGTGGGCTGGGTGGTGCGAGGGGACGACCTGCTGGAGTCGAGCGCGAGGCAGGGGCTGGTGTATCAGGCACTGGGGGTGGGGCCGATCCCGGGGTATGTCCACCTGCCGCTTGTGAGAGGGAGCGACGGGAGGCGTCTGGCGAAGCGGCACGGGGATACGCGGGTGGAGGGGTATCGGTCGAGGGGGGTGTCGGCGGAACGCATCATCGCGCTGATGGCGCGGTGGTGCGGGATGGGAGCGTGCGAGAAGATGGACGCGGGGGAGTTCCGCGCGGCGTTCGATCTCGCTAGAGTTCCGCGCGAAGAGGTGGTGTTCACGCCGGAGGACGACGCATGGCTCTTGAGCGCGGGTTGATGGCAGCGGGCCTGATGGCGGCGGTGTGCGTGCTCGCATCGTGCGACGACAAGACGGACGCGAGCGTGGAGACCGTGAGGATCGGCGGGCGCGCCTTCCACCTGGAACTTGCGCTGGACAACGCGACGCGGATGAAGGGGCTCGGCGGGCGCGAGCACATCGAAAAGGACGGGGGCATGCTCTTCGCGTTCAGGAGCGCCCAGCCGCTGAACTTCGTGATGCGGGACTGCCCGATCCCCATCGACATCCTGTTCCTGGACGGGTCGGGGCGGGTGGTGGCGACGTACACGATGCTGCCGGAGGAGCCCCGGCGGCAGGGGGAGAGCGAGTCGCAGTACGAGGGTCGGCTGAAGCGGTACGAGAGCCGTTTCGCGTCGCAGTTCGTGGTCGAACTCGCCGGGCACACCCTCGACGGGCTCAAGGTGAAGGAGGGGGACAAGGTGGAGTTCGATCTCGAGGGGGTGAAGAAGCGGGCCAGGTAGGCCGATATCCCCGATCGGCCCCCGGGGGTACGCGATGAATCGTCACGAGATCAGTGTGATCGGTGCGCGGCCCGGGGATCGGTACGTCGAGTCCATCCTGGTCGGGGTGTTCTCGGCGCGGACGACCTCTGAGGAGGAGATCGCGGCCGATCGCCCGGGGGAGCGAGGGCCGGTGCTCGTCGTCGTTCAGGGGGGCAACCCCGGGCGCGGACGTACCAACTCGTGGATCGGATGCTGCGATCGCTGACGCCGGGCGTGGTGCTCGTCGATCGTGCGTCCGCGCTCTGGGAGGGGCTGGCGGGCGACGGAGTGATCGTCGTCGATCGCCGGACGCCCGCGGCGATGGTCCAGGGCATGCTCGTCGCGCTGGCCGAGCGGCAGGCCGCGGTGCGCTCGCTCTGCGGCGAGATCGAGGTGGCGGAGCGCGCCCGAGGGGGCGTGCACGGGGAGATGACCCGTATCCACGACGAGATGAACCTCGCGGCGATGGTGCAGCAGGAACTCCTGCCCAGGGAGTTGCCCGAGGCGCCGGGCTACGACATCGGGATCATCTTCAGACCGGCGAGTTACGTCAGCGGGGATATCTACGGGATCGGGAGGCTCGATGAGGAGCGCCTCGGGTTCTTCGTCGCGGACGCGGTGGGGCACGGCGTGCCCGCGGCGCTCATGACGATGGTCATCTCGCGGGCGCTGAAGATCGAGGACGGCATCGGTCCGGGCGAGGCCCTGGCGCGTCTCAACGCCGAACTGTCCCGCGGGTCGGGCGGCGCTCCGCGGTTCGCGACCGCGGTGCACGGGACGATCGAGCTGTCGACGAGGCGGGTCACGCTTGCCTCCGCAGGGCACCCGGCGCCCCTGAGGTTGGGCGGGGGCGAGGTGACGCCCTGCGCGTGCGAGGGCCCGCTGCTGGGCGTCTTCCCCGACGAGAAGTTCGAGGAGTTCTCGTTCGAACTCTGTCCGGGCGAGACGCTCCTGGTCTACAGCGACGGGTTCGAGACGGCCTTTCCCGATGCGCACCGGCGGGGGACGACCAACTATCTCCGACACCTCGCGGGGGTGCGCTGGCCCGGGGCGAGCCATGACGGGACGCTCGCGGACTCGCTGGGCGAACTCGCGAGGCGCCTCGACGCCGAGGATGGGTCGCTCCATCGAGTCGACGACGTGACCGCGATGGCGATCTGTGCGCTCGAGGAAACGGGCGCGGCCCGGCGCGCAGCGTGAGGCTCAGAGCGAGGGATGCGTCGGTGTCTGGCGGATGTCGTACTCGACGAGCCCGTCCTTCAGGCGGACGACCCGACGGCAGCGGGCGGAAACGCCGGGGTCGTGGGTGACCATGAGGATGGTCATGCCCTGGGCGTGGAGATCTTCAAAGAGATCGAGAATCGCGGCACCCGTCGCGGAATCGAGGTTGCCTGTGGGCTCGTCGGCGAGAAGGACGACGGGCCGGGTGACGAGCGAGCGGGCGATGGCCGTGCGCTGCTGCTGGCCGCCGGAGAGCTCCCTCGGCCTGTGCCCGAGGCGGTCGCCCAGCCCGACTCGACCGAGGATCTCCCTCGCGCGATCGAGTCGCTCCTTCTTGGCGATGTCCTGGTAGAAGAGCGGGACGGCGACGTTCTCCTCGATCGTGAGTTCGGGGATCAGGTTGAACGCTTGGAAGACGAAGCCGATTGTTCGGCCACGGAACCGCGAGAGCGCCTCGTCGTCCATCGAGCGGACGTCTTCTCCCGCGAGGAGGAACTGTCCGCGGCTGGGGCGATCGAGGCACCCCAGCAGGTTCATGAGCGTGCTCTTGCCCGAGCCCGAGGCCCCCATGATCGCGACGTACTCCCCCCGATCGATCGCGAGGTCGATCCCGCGGAGGGCCTCGACCATCACGCTCCCGTCGGGCTTGAAGTACGTCTTGGTGATCCCGCGGAGTTCAACGACGGGGCGCGCGGGGCCGCCCGCAGGGATGGAGACATCGGGCTGGTTGGCGAGTGTGGTCATGCGAAGGGTTGTACCGGCGTGGAGAGGCGAGGACGCGAGGGCCTTCGGCACGAGCGGGGTGGATCAGCGGGACCGGCCGTCTTCGAGCTGGAGCCCGGCGAGGGCGGTCATCGGATCCGGAGCGAACTGGAAGACCTTGTCGAGCCCGGTGACCATCATGACGGACCAGACCTCGTCGATCACGCCGCAGAGTTTCAGGCGTCGCCCGGCCTCGGTGAGGCGTTTGCGGAGTCGGAGGAGCTGGGCGATGTTGGAACTGTTGATGTAGGTGACGCCGGCGAAGTTGAGAACGACGTGGGGGATGCGGTCCGCCGGCTCATCCTGCGTCCGGTCGATGAGGGAGGAGAGTTCCTCGGAGAGCGCGGGCTCGTCGGCGAGTTCCGCGATGGCGATGTTGTCGGACCAGTCGATAGCCATGAGCCGATTGTACCGATCGAAGTCCGACGAGGTTCGCGCGACCCTGGCCGCCGGCACCGAGGACCGAGAATCTCCTCGATGAGGCGTAGCGACGGGGACGGTTGCCGGCGCTGCGACGGAGGGCGTCCAGCGGTGAGGGTGGGGCCCGCGTTCAGCGGCGCGGGCTTCGCTGGTAGGTCCTTCTGGTCACGGTCACTTCAGGAGGGTCCGCGCGGGCGATCCTCGTGGCCTTCCACCCCTTGTCGGTGTTGACCGCGTCGTAGACGACAGCGGCGCCGTCCTTGAGGACGCGGAACCCCTCGCCCTCGATCACGCTGAAGTGGGCAAAGATGTCCTGCCCTTCCGGCCCGATGATGAACCCGAACCCCTTGCGGGGATCGAACCACTTGACCTGGCCGTTCACATTGGTCAACTGCTCGCCGGAATGATCGCTCATCGCTAGCCCCTCACCGTGCGGTTCCCCTCCGCTGGTTAGGCGCGCATACCCCACGAAAAGCCCAGACGGACCCGAGGCGACCGTTCAAGGCTCGCCCAGATTACCACCGCGAGCCCTGGCGAGCAAGGCGCGCAACGCGATCGCCCGAACTTCTTGCGAATACAGCGATTAGAGACTGTGCAGAACGATCAGACTCCGGCGGGCTTGGTCTCAGCGGCCTCGGCGGCGAGGGCGGCCTTGCGGCTGAGTTTGATGCGCCCGTTGTCGTCAATGAGGATCACCTTGACGCGAACGATGTCCCCGATCTTGACCACGTCGGAGACGCTCTTGACGAACCCGTCGGCGAGTTCCGAGATGTGGCACATCCCGTCCGTGCCGGGGGCGAGCTCGATGAACGCGCCGAAGTCTTTGGTGCTGACGACCTTTCCGGAGTAGATCTTCCCGACTTTGATCTCCTCGCAGAGGGCTTCGATCTCCGCGCGGGCCTGGTCGATCGAGTCGCCGTTGGGCGCCGCGATCATGACGGTGCCGTCGTCCTCAACGTCGATGGTGACGCCGTACTTGTCCTGGAGCCCGCGGATCATCTTCCCGCCGGGTCCGATGAGTTTGCCGATCTTCTCGGGGTCGATGGACATGGTGACGAGGCGCGGGGCAAGCGGGGAGATGGTCGGGCGCGGCGCGGCGATCGTGCGCTCCATGGTGTCGATGATCTCGAGTCGGCCCTTCCGGGCCTGCTCGAGGATGCGTTCGATCTGCGCGACGGAAAGCCCGCGGGCCTTGAGATCGAGCTGGATCCCGGTGATGCCCTGCCGGGTGCCGGAGACCTTGAAGTCCATGTCGCCGAAGAAATCCTCCTCGCCGATGATGTCGGTGACGAAGAGTTCCTTGGTGTCGTCGTCGTTGCTGAAGCGTCCGATGGAGATTCCGGCGCAGGTGGCCTTGATGGGCACGCCCGCGTCCATGAGCGCGAGGCACCCGCCGCAGACCGAGGCCATGGACGAGGACCCGTTGGACTCGGTGATGTCGCTGACGAGGCGGACGGTGTAGGGGAACTCCTCCGGGCTGGGGAGGATGCCCATGAGGGAACGCTCGGCGAGGGCGCCGTGCCCGATCTCACGCCGCCCCGGGCCCGTGATTCGCTTGGGTTCGTTGGTGGAGAAGGGGGGGAAGTTGTAGTGGAGGGTGAACTTCTTGGAATACTCGGCGATGAGACCGTCGATGATCTGCTCGTCCTTGGCGGTCCCCAGCGTGCAGGTGACGAGGGACTGCGTCTCACCGCGCTGGAAAAACGCCGACCCGTGGGTGCGGGCGAAGACGGAGACCTCGGACTCGATGGCGCGGATCTGGGTGGCGGCGCGGCCGTCGGCCCGAAGACCCTTCTCGACGATGAGGCGTCGCGTGACCTTCTTCTCGAGGTTACGGAACGCCTCCTTGGCGAACCGGCGGCGGGCGGCGCTGGCGCGGGCCTGCGCGACCGTCCCGGACTCGTCGAGCGGGAAATGCTCATCGAGCATCTTCGCGCGGATCGCGTCGACGCGGTCGCCGCGCTCGCTCTTCCCGGGGATCTGCCTCGCCTCGGTGAGGTCCTTCTCGGCGAGTTTCTTGACCTGCTCGATGATCTCGGGCGGGGGGACGAAGCGCGTCCCCTCGACCTTCGGGCGGCCCGCCTTGGCGACCAACTCGTCGATGAGCGCGAGGATGTCCATGATCCCCTGGCGGCCGAACTCGATCGCGGCGACCATGTCCTTCTCGGCGATCTCGGCGGCGCCGACCTCGATCATGTTCAGCCCGTCCTTGTGCCCGGCGAGGACGAGGTCGAGATCGGAATAGTCGAGTTGGCTGACCGTCGGGTTGAGGACGAATGTGGGGCCCTGATCGGTGAGGATGCGACCGACGCGCACCGTCGCGGTCGGGCCCTCGAAGGGCGCGTCGCTGATGGCGAGGGCCGCGGAGGCCGCGGTGCCCGCGAGCACGTCGGTATCGTTCTCCCCGTCGTGGCTCATCACCCAGGCCTGGATCTGGACCTCGTCGATGAGCCCGTCGGGGAAGAGGGGGCGGATGGGGCGGTCGATCATCCGCATGGTGAGGATCTCCTTCTCGTTGGGAGCGCCCTCACGCTTGCGGAACCCGCCCGGGAACTTGCCCGCGGCGGCGGTCTTCTCGCGGTAGTCGACCGTCAGGGGGAAGAAGTCGAGGTCGACGCCCTCGCGCGGGCCCGCGTGGACGACCGTCGCGAGGACGGTCGAGCCCGCGTAGTTCGCCATCACGGCGGCGCCGCAGAGTTTGGCGACCTTCCCGGTCTCAAGGATCATGGTGCGACCGGCGATCTCTCGCTCGACGCGGATCACGTGCTTCGACATGGCTGGGGGTCCTTCTGCTTGGGCCGCAAGGGCACGGGCGCATCCCGATCGGCCCGGCGGCGAGGCCAAGGCGTCCCCCCCGGCCCTTGAAGGCAGAAGGCAGAGAGCGGTCCCGAGACCGCCCAGTGCCCACTGCCGCCAAGCGGGTGTGGACGCCGATTCTGTCAGTCGCGTCCCGGTCCGATCCGAGGCGCGTCACGAAAACCGGGGCGCGCGCTGCCGCGCTCGCGCCGGGGGGTGGATTACTTCCGCAGACCGAGGCGGCTGATCGTCGTCTGGTACGCCTTCTCATCCGTCCGCGACAGGTATCGGAGCAGGCGGTTGCGCTTCCCGACCATCATCACCAGCCCGCGGCGGTTGTGGTGGTCGTGCGCGTGCCCCTTCAGGTGGTCGCTGAGGGACGCGATCCTCTCGGTCAGGAGGGCGATCTGGACTTCGGGCGAGCCCGTGTCGCCCGGCATGCGGGCGTGGTCGCTCACAATCTTCTTCTTCCGCTCTGTTGCGATCGGCATGGGTCGGGAGTTCCAGTGCTGCAAGGGCCGCGCGGCATCTCCGAACGCCCCCGGGGCGGTCGGTCACGCATGAGAGAGATGCTAGACCCGGCGCACCCCGGGTTCAACCGGGGGGTATCGTACCGACGATGCCGCACTTCCCCCTCGCCGACCGGGTGGCCCGCCTCAAGCCCTCCGCGACGCTCGCCGTCGCACGACGGGCTCAGGAACTGGCCCGGGGAGGGGCAAAGGTGATCAGTTTCTCGCTCGGGGAGCCGGACCTCGAGACCCCAGAGCCGATCCGGCGGGCCGCGGTGGACGCCCTGGCCCGTGGCGAGACCCACTACATGCCCACGCTGGGGGATCGGGAGACCCGCCAGGCCGTCGCCGACAAGCTGACCCGCGAGAACGGGATCTCGGGCCTGACGTGGGAGAACGTCGCGATCTCAGCCGGGGCGAAGCACTCGTTCTATCTGGTCTGCCAGACGCTGCTCGAGCCCGGAGACGAGGTCATCCTTCCAGTTCCGGCCTGGGTGAGTTACGCGCCGATCATCGAACTTGCCGGGGCGAAGGTGGTGGAGCTGCCCACCACCCCCGGCTCGGGCTTCAGGGTTACCCCGGCACAGTTGGAGGCGGCGATCACCCCACGGACTCGGGCGATCCTGATCAACTCCCCAAGCAATCCGTGCGGGACGATGTATACCCCCGATGAACTCCGGGGCCTTGCCGGCGTCGTCGCGAGCGCGGCGGGAGGGAAGCCGTGGCCCATCCTGATCACCGATGAGATCTACGAGAAAGTGATCTATGGTGAGGTGACGCACTTCTCGATCGGTTCGGACGAGCGTGTCCGCGAGCGGACCCTGACGATCAACGGGCTCTCGAAGGCCTTCGCGATGACCGGGTGGCGGGTGGGCTACGTCGCGTGTCCGGGTGACACGGGGCGGGCGCTCATGCGGGCGATCGAGACGCTCCAGGGGCAGATGACGAACAACATCACCTCGTTCGTCTACGCCGCGGTCCGCGTCGCGCTGACCTCGTGCGCGGGCGAGGTCGAGGCGATGCGCCGGATCTTCGAGGGGCGGGCGCGGCGGATGCACATGAAGGCCGCCGCCATCCCCGGGCTCGCGTGCCCCCCGGCGATGGGGGCGTACTACCTCTTCCCCGAGGTTGCGAGCTATTTCGGGCGGGCGTCCGCGGGCGGGACGGTCATCCGCAGCGCGATGGACTTCGCCTCGGCCCTCCTTGCCGAGCAGCACGTCGCGGTCGTCCCGGGCGAGGACTTCGGCGGGTGCGGGGGGCGGCACGTGAGGCTGTCCTTCGCGTGCTCCGAGGCCCAGATCGACGAGGGGATGGATCGAGTGTCGGCGTTTGTCCGCGCGCTCGTGTGACGCGGATAGAACCCGCACGGGCCTCGCGCGATCACGCGGGAGCGGCAGGGCTCGCGGGCTCGGGGTTCTCGCCCGGCTCGAGAACGATGCCGCCGTCGGCCTGGCGGATGCGCACGTTTCGCTGTCGCACGAGTTCGAGTACCGCGAGGAACAGCCCGATCATCTCCGAGCGTGAACGCCCGGTGAAGACCTCCGCGAGCGGGAGCGGGGCGGATGCCACCCCATCGCCACGCCGGCGGATCTGGTCGAGCACGTCACGGGCGTGGAGTTCCAGAGGCGTGTCGTCGTCGATGACCGAGTGCGTCCCGAGCCGGTTGAAGTCCACGGCCTCCGAGATCCGCCGATAGGCCTCCACCAGCAGCATCACGTCGACGTCGTCGAGTTCGACAAACCCACCCTGCCGGTCGGCTTCCATCGCCGCCCGCACCGCGGCGTGGTCGACCCCCGCGCGGGCCGGCGCACGCTCCAGCCACAGCCGGCGGCGCTCGGACAGGGCCTCGCCCAGCGACCGGAACCGGCGATAGGCAAGGAGCGTGCGGACGAGTTCCGCCCTCGGGTCGTCGCCCGGTTCGGGCTTGGCCTCGATCACCGCCTCGCCTCGCGGACGGGGGTTCACCATCTGCGATTTGATCTCGATGAGCGCGGCGGCCATGACCAGGAACTCGCCCGCGGCATCGATATCGATGTCCTCGCCCCCGGCGACGAACGCGAGGTATTGCTCGGTGATACGGGCGATCGGGATGTCGGCGACATCGACCTCGGCCCGATGGATCAGGAAGAGGAGCAGGTCGAGGGGGCCCTCGAACGAGTCGAGCCTGACACGATACTCCTCCGTCGCCATCGCCCGGACTCCTCCGTGGGTTGCAGAGTCTACCCTTTGCCCATGGGCACCGAGGGGCACGCGGAGGAACTCCGTTTCGCGAGAGAGATCCTCGCGCGCGAGCGAGACGCCCTCGATGTGGCCGCACGGGGCCTGGGGCCAGCGTTCGCCCGTGGCGTGGACCTGCTCCAGGCCTGCGCGGACAGCGGCGGGACGGTGCTCGTGACGGGTCTTGGCAAGTCCGGGCTCGTCGGAGCGAAGATTGCGGCGACGCTCGCCTCGCTGGGCATCCCGGCCCACGCCGTGCACCCCTCCGAGGCCGCGCACGGCGACCTTGGGCGGTTCCGCCGGACCGACACGGTCATCTGCCTCTCGTTCTCGGGCGAGACCGACGAGGTCGTCAACCTCGCATCGGTCCTTCGCCAGGATGGGCTGCCGATCATCGCGATCACCTCCGGCGCGAGGGCCTCGTCCCTCGCGAGGCTCGCGACCGTCTCCCTTGAACTGGGTTTCGCCAACGAGGCCGGCACCCCTCACTTCGTCGCGCCGACGTCCTCGACGACCGCGACCATGGCGCTGGGCGATGCGCTCGCGCTGTGCACGGCTCGAAGGCGGAACTTCTCCGATGCCGACTTCGCGAAGCGGCATCCCGGTGGCGCCCTCGGGGGCGTTCTGCGCCCCGTCGTCGAGCTGCTCCGGTTCCGAGTCGGGAAGAACCTCCCGGTCGCCGCGGACTCGCTGAACGTTGCCCAGGCCCTGGAATCGGCCGAGACCGGTGCCAGGCGCCCGGGCGCCCTCCTTCTCGTGGATGGCGACGGACGGCTCTCGGGGATCTTCACCGACGGCGACCTCCGTCGCCTCATCCTCCGCGGGCCGGGCGCGCTCGCCGGTCCTGTCGCAGGGGTGATGACACGATCCCCGCGAACCCTTCGGGACGACGCCCTCGTCCGCGACGCCGTCCATATGGTCCGCGAGTTCCGCCAGGACGAGATCCCGGTGGTCGATGCCGAGGGGAGGCCCGTGGGAATCCTCGACGTGCAGGACCTCGTCGCGATGAAACTGGTGGACGACTGATGCACGTCGACCTGCTCATCCTCGATGTCGACGGCGTCATGACCGACGGGTCGATCACGCTCGACGCTCAGGGGCGTGAGTCCAAAACGTTTCATGTCCGTGACGGGTTTGGGATCCGCCTCTGGCGTGAACTCGGCGGGGAAGTGGCGATCATCACCGGGCGGGCGGGCGAGGTGGTCGAGCATCGGGCGAAGGAACTGGGGATCCACCTCGTCTTCAAGGGGGTGAAGGACAAGGCCGCCGCGCTCGACGACGTCGCCGCCAGGTCGGGGATCACCCCCGAGCGGGCCGCGGCGCTCGGGGACGATTGGCCCGACCTGCCCGTGCTGGGACGCGTCGCGTATCCGATGGCCGTCGCCGATGCCTCCCCGGAGGTGATCCTCGTCGCGAAGCACGTGACGAGATCGCCCGGTGGTCGCGGGGCGGTCCGTGAAGCGGTCGAGCACCTCCTGGAGCGGCGGGGGGACCTCGAACGTGCCCGAACGCTCTATCGCGCGCGCTCGGGAGGATCGGGCGCATGACGGCACGCAAGGTCGGGCTCGTCGTGGCCATCGTCATGTTCGCCGGCGCCGCGGTGACCGTGACGCACTTCGCTCTCCGCGCGCCCCGGCCCTCACCCATCGATCCGACCGATGTCGGGGCGATTCCCAACGTCCGCGACCTCGGCTCGGGCCTCGATCCGACCGGGTTGACGACCGCCGGGACGCGCATCCAGCTCGAGGACCGGCACGACCCGGGCCGGGTTTCCGCCGAACTCGCGTGGGATCGACTCGACCCGCTCGAAGCCCGGCACTACCAGGCCGATCGGCCCGAGGCGACGATCTATCCCCGATCCGGCGGCCGCATCCGCGTGCGCTCCGAGGTCGGCCGCATGTTCTGGCCCGACCGCACCCAGCCCCCGGAGTCGGGGACGCTCGAAGGCGACGTGCACGTCGAGTTCTTCGGGGCGGGGCGCGACGAGAACGCCGGGCCGGAGTTCGTTTTCAAGGTCCCTTCGCTCGCGTACAACCTGACGCTTGGCGAGGTCCAGACTCGAGACGCATTCGTGGTCGAGTTCGACCGAGGATCCCTTGAATCACACGGCCTTCGCCTGCTCTACAACGACGCGGAGGAGCGCGTCGAGATGCTCGACCTCCCCTCCGGTGGGACACTGACAATTCGCCCCAGGACCGGAGCGAACACGCCCACGACCGCCGCACTCGCCCCCGAGACCCCGCCTCGACCGCCCGCCCCGACCGGCGCGGAGCCGACAAGGCCACGGCCCGCCGGAGGAACTCGCCCGGAGACGTCCGCAGGCTCCCCCGCCTCGACCCCCGAGCCCGCCCCGGTTCGCGTCGAATCGCGGTACGCCCTACGGCTGGACGAGGATGTGACGATCGTCCGTGGGACACTCCGGGCGAAGGGCGATGCGCTCCACCTCTGGGCAAGGGTCATCGATGGCGAACTTCCACCCGGAGCCCTGCCGGGCCTCGAGCGGCTTTCTCGATCGGGCACCGAGAGCATGCCGATCACCCCGGTGGAGGCGCTGATCGCGACGGCCGTTGGGGCGCAACCGGAGGGCTCGCCGCCCGGAGACAACGTCCCGCCCGATCGAGATGAACCGCTCGTGGTCCGTTGGGAGGGGCGTGGGAAGATGGTCCCGATCGACGGCGCCTCGCCCGAGTTGTCCAACGAAAACCACGTCACGCTGCGCCTCCAGGCCGAAGAGGGTTCCCAGGTCGAGTTCTGGGACGACGCGAGAGAGATGAAGGGCTCATGCGCGAGGCTCAACTATCGCGCCACGGAACGACGGCTCGCGATGACCGGCCACGAGCCCGGCGGCGTGCGCGTCGAGGGGCCCGGGTTCGGCGAGGCCGTGGTCGACTCCTTCACGATGAACATGTCGACGGGTGTCGCCCGGGTGCCGGGGGCCGGGCGCTCGCGCTCCGACGACCAGTCCCTCGCGTGGTCGCGCGACGCCGAGTTCACCTTCGCCACGGACTCCGCGGGTGAACTCATCGGACTCAGGCGGGCGATCCTCCGGGGGGATGTGGACGCGCAGGCCGGGGAGGCCTCGGTCAAAGGCTCGGAACTTCGAGCCTGGTTCGACGAGACGCTCTCCGCGAGCGCGGGGATCACCCGGCTCGAGGTCGACGCGCCCGAGGGCGGGCTCGTCGATGCCTTCACCGTGCGCGATGCGAAAGAAGAAGGCACGCTCTCGGCCCGGGCCATCGCGGTCGAGTTCGAGCCCGATCCCCAGGGCGAGCGCGCCACGCCCACTCGCCTCCGGGCCGACGGCCCCGTCTCCGGCACACGCGGGCCGGCGACGCTCAGTTGTGACGCGCTCGACGCGAGGCTCGGACGCGACGACCGCGGGCGGACGATCGTCACCCGGGCGCATGCCCGTGGCCAGGCCCGCTACACGAACGAGGGCGAGGCAACCGCCGCGGCGGACGAGATCATCGCGGAACCGGAGGCCGACCGCGTCACGCTCCTGGGAGGAGAGGGCACGTTTGTCGAAAGCGAGGGGACGACGATCCGCTCGCCCCAGATCGTTCTCGATCGAGCCAACAGGACCGTGAACGCGCTCGGGGTCGGCTCCTTCGAACACCAGCCGCCAGATGCGGACGCGCCGACCCTCTCGGCCTCGTGGTCGAAGGAGATGCGGTTCGATGACCTTGCGGGCACGCTCGATGCCTTCGGTTCGATCGTCGCGATCCACGAGCCCGACCCGTTCACGCGTGACCGCCTCGATGCCGAGACGATCTCGCTGGAGGTCACCCCCTACACCCCTCCCGCGCCGGAGAAGCCGACCCCCGAAGGCACGCCCGATGTGGGGAGGTTCGGGAGCGCCAAGCGCGAACTGATCCGGGGCGCCGCGTTCGGCGCCTCGTACGTCCTGGGCACGGGCCCCGGCGCCAGGGCCGAGAGCCGACGCTACCTCCCCGGGCTCGAAGGCGGGCCGCGCCGCCTGGCCCAGGTGGTCTATCTCGACAGTGCCCGGATCATGGTGGACGAGCAGGAGGGCGAACTCCGCACGCCGGGCGCGGGCCGACTGCTCGTGCTCGATCACCGCGATCCCTCCCCGGAAGCCGAGGGGGTCGAACCACCCGCGGGCCTCCCCACGGGCGAGGGCATGCGGGGGACGTCGCTCTTCACGTGGGAGGGCTCGATGTCACTCGGGCGCGTCACCCGCGCGATGCGCATGGAGCGTGACGTGCGGCTGATCCACGAGTCGCTGGGCGAGGTCAGGCGATCGGAACTCGAGTGCGAGACGCTCACCGGGCGATTCGCGGCGAGGGAGGGCTCGGAAGTCGGGCGTCTCGAGGCCGCCGATGCCGAGGGGGCGGTCTGGTTCAAGTCGGGAACGCGTGAACTCGTCGCCGATGCGGTCACCTTCGATGCGCTCGCAGGCCGCGCGAATGTCCGTGCCGCGGAGGGCAACGCGATCACGCTCTTCGATACCGCGGGCGGCGCCCCGCTCTCGGCGGGGGAACTGCTGTGGGATCTCTCCACGGACACGATCACCATCCGTCGCCCGGCGCCGGTGACCGCGCCGAGATGACGGGCCGGTCGTTCGCGGGCCAGGCCGTGGACGCTAGACAGCAAGGTCATCCAGGCGAGCCGTGGGCGGGGCGGGGTCGGGCCGCAGGAGCGCGAGCCCGAGCGTCATCGGCCCGGTGCGTCCGGCGAACATCAGGATAATGACGATCACCTTTCCGGGCGTGGAGAGTTCGCCCGTGGCGCCGAGGGAGAGCCCGACGGTCCCGATCGCGCTCGTTGCTTCGAACGCGAGGCGTTCGATGGAGCCTCGCTCCGTGATCGACAACGCCAGAACTCCGGCGAGCAGCAGGGTGAGATAGAGCACGGCCGTCGCGACCGCGGCGAGCACGCGGAGCATCGGGATCTCGTGCCCCATCCAGCGCACGCAGTCGCGGCGTCGCAGAATGCTGACGAGGGTCGCGAGCAGCGCAGACACCCCGGTGGTCTTCATCCCTCCCCCGGTCCCGCTGGGCGAGGCGCCGACGATCATCGCGATCGAGAGCGCGACCAGCGACGTCGTCGCGAGGGACGCGACCGGGATGGTGTTGAAGCCCGCCGTCGTTGACGCCGACATGACCTGGAACCCCGCTGCAAGGGCTCGCTGGCCCGCAGGCAACTCGCCAAGCGAGTCGTCGAGCGCCAGCACGCCGAGGGTTCCGAGACCAAAGATCACGAGCGTCATCGACAGGATCACCCTCGAGGTGAACGTGAGCATCCGTTCACGGAAGCGTACGGAGTACCACACATCCTGCACGACGATGAACCCGATCGCCCCGAGGTAGCACAGCGTCCCGATCGTCGTGCAGACCACCCAGTCACCCGAGAACCGCTCGAGGCTGTCGGCGTTCAGGCTGAACCCCGCTGTCGCGAAGGCCGAGACGGCGTGAAAGATCCCCGACCACAGCGGGTCGGGCACGCCTAGCGCGTCAAACCTGCGCCACAGAACGATCGATCCGGTCAGTTCGGCCACCAACGTAAAGACCACGACGTGGACGAGAAACCTCCCGGGCACGAAGTTTCTGGGGATCGAAAACCCGGCATGCAGCACGCCGGACCTCGTCTGGGAGAGCGACCCGCCGCGTGCGAGAACGACGACCGAGGAGACCGTCATGTACCCGATCCCCCCCAGTTGAAAGAGGACAAGGACAACGACCTGACCGAAGAATGTGTAGTGTTCACAGAGGCTGATCGTGCTCAGGCCCGTGGTCGAAACGGCACTGACCGAGGTGAAGATATTGTCGATCAGCGCGTCGTCCCCCTTCCTGGCCGCGGGCAGGGAGAGCAAGGCCGAACCCAGGAGGGCATAGGAAAGGAAACCGAGGATGAGGTGCTGCTCAGGGCGAAGCCCGCCGGCCCATGACCGGGCCCGCGTACCCGCACCTCGCGCCTTTCTCGCGGCCCAAGTGACAGCGACCCGTCCCGCGCGCAGCAATCGCCAAGGCCCGGCCGTCAGCCTGGCCAGGGCGACCCGAAGCCGACGTGGTTGAATGTTCACGGATGCTCCGGTGCGCGACCCCGCCCAAGGCCCGCTCCCGCGCGGACCCTAGGCCGGATCACCTCCTGCGCGACGCGCGGCCCGTGCGACGCCGCTGTGTCATGGCGCCGGGAAAGCCGTTCGTCGGGCTCTTTCACATGCCTACGGGGTGAGCTGACGGGCGAGGGCCTGAAAGTGCCCCGGAACCCGAAGGGTTCCTTTGCCCCTGCCGTGGCTCGCCGCCCCGGCGTTGGTTCCCCCGTTCTCCGGTCCGACCGGAGACTCGGCTGCTCCGACAGAGGAATCATTGGTCGGTCTGGGGACATCGTCAATCCCGGGCGACCTCACCGAAACCCGACCGCCCGAATTGCGAGTATCCTTCCCGCGGGCGGGTTCGCCCCGGGGAGGTTCGGCACGATGGGCGCACGAGGAGTCCTCGATCGGCTGGGGTCGGTCATCCCGGGCTACCGGGGATACATGGAGCGCGAACTGCGCCGCTCCACCGACCGCGTGCTCCGCGATGTCGTCGTCTCTCGGCTTGGCAGCGTGCGTCAGCACGTCGTCAGGCTGATCGCGGACCACGCCCGCGCGATGCGCCTCGACGGGCTCGAGTCGCTCGAGCGCGCTCGCCGACGCCTCGATCTCGTCATGGACCAGGTCCGCCACGCGCCGGAGGGATACTCCGGCTTCTTCGACGCCGTCCAGATCACCGCGGCCGACCTCGACGCGATCCATGCGCACGATGCCGCGCTCTGCGACGGCGTGGAGGCCCTCGCCGCCTCGCTCGGCGCGCTCGAAGCCGGGGATGCGTCGGCGTTCGACCCGGCCCTGGACGCCTTTGAAGAGGCCGTCCGCGTCCGACGCGAGCGCCTCCGGGGAGTGAAGAGCGATGCCTGAACTGGCCAAGATCATCGAGTTTCGCGACGCCGCCGGCGACGTGCTCGCCGCGCGCCTCCCCTCCGCGGGCGAGGGGATCATCGAGTGGGGCTCTCAACTCATCGTCCGCGAGGGGCAGGCGGCCATCTTCCAGCGGGATGGGAAGTCGCTCGCCAGTTTCGGACCCGGGCGTTACGTCCTGACCACGCAGAACATCCCGATCCTCACGAAGTTCGTCACGGGGCTCGCGTACGGCCGAGGGAAGACGCCCTTCCGCGCCGAGGTCTACTTCGTCGGGACCAATCTTTTCCGAGACCTGAAGTGGGGGACGCCCGAGCCGGTCTACATCCCCGACCCGATCCTGATGCAGATCCCCATCCGGGCCAACGGGCGATACGCCATCCGCGTCGCCGATCCCGCCCTCTTCGTGCCGAAGATCGTGGGGACGCGTCCGGTCTTTCGCACGTCCGAGATCGAGGATTACCTCCGCGCCCAGCACATCGTCTCCGCGCTCACCGACGCCGTCGCCTCGCTCCAGAAGGGGTTCCAGGAACTCCCTCGCTTCTATCGCGAACTGGGCATCGGCGTCAAAGCCCTGCTCGAGGCCGAGTTCGCCTCCCTCGGGCTCGAACTCACCGAACTCTCCGTCAACTCCGTGACCACGACCGACGAGGTCCGCGCGATCCTCGACCGCAACGCCCAGGTCGCCGGCGAGGCCTTCGCCCGCGCCCGAGGGACGCAGTACGAACTCGAGGCCAAGGCCGCGGGCGCCGAGGCCCTTGCCCGCGCGGGCACCAACTACCAGCAGGTCGGGATGACCGATGCGCTCAAGTCCGCGGCGGCCAACCCGGGCGGGGGAGAAGGGGGCGGCCCGATGCAGACGGGGATGAACCTCGGGCTGGCGATGATGGTCCCCCAGATGATGCAGCAGGCGATGCAGGCCGGAGGGACTGTCACCCCCGTCGCCTCCTCGCTGGATCCCGCGATGCGGCTGCGACAACTCAAGGAACTCCTCGACCTCGGGGCGATCTCCCAGGCGGAGTTCGACGCAAAGAAGGCCGAACTCCTCAAACTCCTCTGAGACCACGCATGGCGAAGAAGAAGACCACGCGTCCGAAGTCCAGGCCCAAGGCAAGCAAGCCGACCGCCAAACGCGGTCGTGTCCGCCCCCCGGCCCGCGACGCCGCAGGCCGGCGCGACATCGCCAAGCGCGCCCGCGTCAAGGGCGCTCGCTCGAAGCCCCCCGCGGGCGAGCCCGAGGCCCTCTTCGCACAGGCGTGCGACCTCGCGTCGCGCGGGTTCCTCTTCGATGCCATCGCCCTCTTCCGACAGGTCACGCTCCACCGCGCGCACGACCTCGCCGACGATGCCTGGACGGACATCGGGCTCTGCAGCCTTCGCATGCGGCTCTTCGCCGATGCCCTCGAAGCCTTCGGACGCGTCATCGACGACTATCCCGACGCGACCATCGCACGTGTCGCCGGGCAGGGAAAGGAGTTCGGCCGAACCGCCGCCAAGGCCCGCCTGGGCCGTGTCCACGCCCTCCTGGGCCTGGGCGATGTCGAGAGCGCACGCCGAGAGACCGGCGAACTCGAACTCTTCGCCGATTCCTACATCACGACGCCCGACGGTGCCAGGAAAACGTTCCACAGCCTCGCGATCGAAGCCCTCGGCTGATCCGAGCGTGTCACGCCCGTGCGGCCAGCAGGCCCGCCAGCGCCCCGAGGATCTCCTCGGGCTCCGCCATCCGTCCGGGGCCCACGTGCCGGCACGCCTGCCACCCCTCCCCGGGGCCGACGAACTCGAACCCGTCGCCGCGCAGGATCTCGACGTTGCGCCGGGTCGCGGGCTGGGCCCACATGACCGAGTTCATCGCCGGGGCGAGGAGCACCGGCGTCCGCGCTCGGTCGATCGCGCTGAGGATGAGCGTGACCACATCGTCAGCCCGACCCGTCGCCAGGCGCGCCAGCGCATCCATCGTGCATGGTGCGACGACCGCGGCGTCGCACCGCGTCGCCAGCGAGATGTGCTGAGGATCCTGCGACTCCACGTGCTCCCACGACGAGGTGTACACGGGCCTTGCCGACAACGCCTGGAATGTGAGCGGCGCGACAAACCGAGTCGCCGATTCCGTCATCGCCACGGTGACGTCCGCGCCAGCCTGCGCGAGCCGGCTCGCCAGCATCGCGGACTTGTACGCGGCGATTCCCCCCGTCACGCCCAGCAGCACCCGCCGCCCCCGGAAGCGCTCGTGGATGCCCTCCATGGATCAGGGTCTCCGGGCGAACATCACGAAGGCCTCAGGTGAGCAGCGGCGCGCCATCGTCCTCCACCGGCGCGGGGAGTTCCGCGGGCGTGATGAACTCGTGCGTGAGCTTGTCGCTCATGATCTCGTCGATCACCACCTGGAGATCCGTCCGGCCCTCGCGCTCCACCAGCGGGCGGGCGCCCTCCATCAACTGCACCAGCCGTCGCTGGACGAGCGCGCAGAGTTTGAACCGGCCCCCGACCTTGTTGATGATCTCATCACTTTTGAGCGCTTCGATCATGGCTTCCCTTGTCCGAGGACACCCCCTCCAACCGTCAACTCCCCGGAACCCCGGGGGGTCTGGATTCGTATGGTCTGGGGCGCGGCGTCGGGTATACTAGACCTGGCGCGGGGTGGGGGCAACGCGCGCCCCGGGGGTGGGCGGACGCTCGCCCGGGTCTAGGTCGCTGGTCGAAGCCGGCAGTCACACGCACGCTCCACCACCACGGAGCGACGCAGGATCACATCCATGTTCACACGTGAATGGAAATCGGGCGAGCAGGTCATCCATTCCGGCCGGCCCGAGTGGGGCGTCGGACAGATCACCCGCGCCGAGGTCCAGGCCACCAATGGCGCACGTTCCCAGACCCTGACGATCCGGTTCGATCGCGCGGGGCTCAAGACCCTTTCCACCGCGTACGCCGATCTTCGTCCCGCCTCCTCCGACTCTCCAGCGTCCACCGGCCCCATTGCGCCGGAAACCCTTGTCCCCGACGATGAACCCGACGCCGCCGAGCGTCTCGCCTCCCTCCCCGACGAGGCGACCGATCCTTTCCTGCCCATCGATGCCCGCCTGCGTGCGACCTTCGTGCTCTACCGCTTCAACCCCTCGGGAGGGTCGCTCCTGGACTGGGCCATCGCTCAATCGGGGTTGCGCGATCCACTCTCCCGGTTCTCTCGCCACGAACTCGAGCAGTCCTTCGAGCGCTTCCGGATCGCGCTCGACCAGCACTTGAAGAACCTCCTCGTCTCCATGAAGCGGCAGGATCCCACCGGGCTCCAGGCCGTTCTCGCGGCCGCCCCTCCGGGCGCGCAACAGGCGCTGCGACGCATCGACGCCCTCCGTTGACGCCGCTCCACATCCCGCACAACCCTCACGGCGCGCCACCGGTCCGATCACCCGTGCCGGGGCGCTCGACCGCTCCGACCGACACAGGAAACCCGGTTCTTCCAGGACCTCGCCGGGCTGGCACGCCACCCCGCGCCCCGGGGGCCCGCTCCTTGTTCCTCATCTCCTCGACGCAAGGCCCGAGCCGACCCGTCCATATCGAGGAGAGCCGACCATGGGAGAGCACGAGTTCCAGCAGCGTCTCGGGGAACTGATCGCGCAGATCAACGACCTCCCCGAGGACCAACGGGCAGAGGTCGAGAAGATCGCCGACGAAACCAAGGCTCGACACGAAAAGATGAAGCGGACGATTGCCGACCTCCAGGACTCGCTCGACTACCTCCGCCTCAGCGTCAAGTACCTTGTCTTTGACCTCGAAGCGACCCGCCGCGAGAACCAGTACCTCCGCCGCCTTCTCGAGCGTCCCGCCCAGGACGGCGAGCGCGAGCCCGAGTAACACCGACGACGCGCAGACGCGCCGGGCGTGACCCGGGTCACGCCCGATCCGGCCGCCGGGTGCTATGCTTGGCGTCGTCGCCGGAGAGGTGGCCGAGCGGCTGAAGGCGACGGTTTGCTAAACCGTTATACGGGGTATCACCCTGTATCGGGGGTTCGAATCCCCCCCTCTCCGCTTGCCCTGGGCGCTCCGCCGGCCCGATGCCGCACCCATCGAGGCTCTATCTCCTCTGCCGCGTCGATCCGATCGCATCCAGCACATCTCCGAGACGTTGCTCGATAAGGTGCGCCAGCGCTGCGTCCCGAGGCGCGACGATCGTTCCCGACAGGCGCGATGCCCCGAGCCGGTCCGCGAACCCCGGTGTTGCGCCCGAGAGCGTGAGCGTCGCCCCCGACACCCCCGAACGGAACTCACCCGATCCGAGGTCCGTGTCCGGATCCATGAACCCGCCCCCCGCGAAGACCCCCATCTCCCCGCGCGCCAGCACCGCGTGGCGCAACGTCATTGTGCTCGCCGTGCTCTCGATCGGCGTCGAGCCGGGGCGGGGGACGAGGAAGAGTCTGATATGGGTGATCTGTCCCGTGATCGTCCGGATGTCCACCCCGGCATCGAGGTCGTCTCGCGAAAGGTCCGTCAGGAAGACATCGGCGGTACTCGCGTCCGATGAGACGAACGCCGCGAGGATGATCGCTGGACGCAGCGTGGCTCCGTTTTCCACCGACCGAAGAGTGATCTCCGACCGCAGCGCACACGACGCCAGAAACGTGACACCCATCAGCAGCAGCCCGAGAAGCCCTCGCATCATGCCCGGACAATATCGCGCCACCACTGCCCTCGCCCAACCGGAACGCGAACGTCGCCCGCACAAGGAACCCGATCCGGGCCCGCGCATCGAACGTATGGTTCACGGACGGTTTACGCCGTCCGTCGAAAGGAGGCCCCCGTGCGACGCTACGGATGGATCGGCGCGGCTTCGTTCCTGCTCGGCTCCCCGGCGGCCATCGCCCAGAGCGAAAAGGTCCAGGAGGCCTGGATGCCTCCCAAACCCGCCGCTCAGCCCCAGAAGAACTGGGGCTTCGGCCCACGCGCCAAACTCAGCAACCCCTGGCGCGTGCGCGCCATGGGCGAGCCCACACCCGTCGTCGAGCCGATCCCTGCCACGCCCACCATCATCACCCTGCCGAGGCACGGTCCGACCAGTCGCTTCGACCACTTGAGCCCGCGAGATCGGGTTCTCTTCACCACCGGCTCCGGGCTTTCCATCCGCGGGGACTACTCCAGCGACCGCTTCCGCCTCGGGTTCTCGCTCGGTTCGCCCGTCCTGGGCGTCTCTCGAACCTACCGCCATGACTTCCGTTCCTCGTCCTTCGTCGGCGGATGCGTCGGCGGCTCGTGCAATGACTACTTCTCCGATCGGGATCCCGTCGACGGCTTCCGCACCACGACCTACATCATGGCCGATCCTGCCGTGATGAGCCCCGGAACGCCTGCGCCCGTCGCCTCACCACCGACCATCCTCGACCAGGCTCGCGCGGCCCACGCTGAGGCCGAGTTCGAGGACGCCATCCGCCTCTACCGCGCGCACCTCGATGCCTACCCCGACGACGCGTCGACCATGCGTTTGCTCGGATCGGCCCTCGTCCGTGCCGGGCGAACCGCCGATGGCATCGCGATCATCCACCTCGCCTACACCAAGTCCCCCGCACTGGCGAGAACGCCGCTGGACCTCGACTTCTTCGGCCGCAGGCAGGCCGCCGAACTCCGCCGCCTCGTCAACACCTGCGTGACGGTGGCGCACCGGGACAAGACGGCTCAGGCCTGGCTCGCCGTCGTCGTGTTCATGCAGGCCGAGGGCCGGAACGAGCCGGCCAGGTCCATGCTCGATCGCGCCCGCGGTATCGGGCTCGACGACAAGGTCGCCGACGCGCTCGAGAACGAACTGGCCGGCTGATTCCCAAGGCACACCACCACCGACCCCGGTTCGCCCGCACGCCCCGCGGAGGAGGTCTCCGCGTGCCGCGGGCGGGCCGCGTCTCACCCATAGGCGATGAACGCCTCCAGGCAACGCACGGTCTCGCTGAGGTCGGCGGCATGGACCATGTTGAGGTCGCCGAGCGACACCAGCCCCGCCAGCCGCCCGCCCTCGACCACCGGCACGTGGCGGATGCGTTTCTCGCGCATCGCCAGCCGCAGGTCGTCAAGCCGGGTCTCGGGCGAGCAGGTGATGACCTGCCTCGTCATGATGTCCTCGACCCGCGTGGTGCTCGCGTCGCGTCCCGCGGCGACCAGCCTCGTCAGGATGTCGCGCTCGGTGACAATCCCCACGAGGCGGCCCTCCTCTCCCAGCACCACCAGCGAGCCGATCCGACGCGCGTTCATCCGCTCCGCGGCCTCGCGCGCGCTCGCCCCGGGGGAGACGGTCTCAACCATCGGGCCCTTGTGGTCTACCAACTCGTGCACGCTGTACATGCGGACCTCCTTCCGTGGACTCTCACTCCTCCGGAACAGATGCCGCCTTGACGAAGTATCGCGCGCCGCACCCTCGGGGCCAAGCAAAATCCCCGGATTTCGACCGGCATTCATCCCGCCCGCTTCGGGTGGCCGAACCTTCCGTCGTCCCGGTCACGCCCAGTGCGTCACGTGCCAGTTTTTTTTGCCTCGGCGAAGGGCGATCGTCGTCCCGTGGAGCAGGTCATCCACGCGCAGCACATCCTCCACGCCGGCCTTGCGACCGTTGACAAGCACAGACCCTGAGCCCAGGAACTCGCGCGCCTCCCTCTTGGACTTCGCCAGCGACGTCAGAGGAAGGAGGTCCACCAACGCCATCCCCGCCCCCTCCAGCGACGCGATCGGGTGCTCGCTCGTGGGCACGTCCGCGAGCACGTCCGCAAGGTCCTCCGGCGTAAGCGTCGAGACCTCTCCCGAGAACAGCGCCCTCGCGGCGGCCTCGGCCCGCTCCATCGCTCCCGGCCCGTGGAGCAACCGCGTCGCCTCCTGCGCCAGCGCCCGCTGGGCGACGCGTGACGCCGGGTCCGCCCCCTGGCGCCGCACGAGGTCATCGATCTCCTCACGGGTCAGCAGCGTGAAGATCTTCAGATACCGCTCGGCATCCGCGTCGGACGCGTTGAGCCAGAACTGGTAATAGGCATAGACGCTCGTCCGCGCGGCGCTCGAAGTCCCGCACGCACCTTCCCCTTCCGCCGTCAGCCAGATCGCCCCGCTCTCCGTCTTCCCGAACTTCCCGCCGTCGGCCTTGGTCACAAGGGGGGCCGTAAGCCCGAACGTCGTCGATCCATGCCCGACCACCTTCGGGATCAGGTCGCCGCCCGCGACGATGTTTCCCCACTGATCGCTCCCTCCCATCTGGAGCGTCACGCCCTCGTCGCGGAACAACTTCAGGTAGTCGTAACTCTGCAGGATCATGTAACTGAACTCGGTGTAACTGATCCCCTGGTCCCGCGCGTGAAGCCGCTCTCGCACGGAATCCTTCTGGATCATCATGTTCACGGAGAAGTGCTTGCCCACGTCGCGCAGCACCTCGAGATACCCGAGCCCGCCCAGCCAGTCGAGGTTGTTGCGGATGGCCGGCAGCGGGGCTCCCGCGTGGCGGAAGACCCGCTCGAAGATCCCGCGGATCGCCTCGACGTTCGCGCGGACGCGTTCCTCCGACAGCAACTGCCGCTCCGCGCTCTTCCCGCTCGGATCACCGATCAGCCCCGTTCCCCCGCCCATCACGACCACCGGCTGGTGACCCGCCCGTGCAACGTGCACCAGCATCATCAGCGGGACCAGGTTCCCGATCGTCAGCGAGTCGGCCGTCGGATCAAAGCCCGCATACGCCCGCCTCGGTTGCTTCGCCGGGTCGGCCAGGTGCGCGCGCAGCCCTTCTTCGTCCGTGCACTGGTGGAGCAGCCCGCGCCAGCGCAACTCCTCGATGAAGTCCCGCACGATCGGATCGGTCACGGCCATGACCGCAAGCGTATTCCCATCCGAGCCTTCACCCCAGCGTGACTCGGATCATCGCGCCAAGCAGGACCATGCCCAGCCCCGCAGCGATCACCGCCAGCCGGAACGCCCGGTCCGCGCGTCGAACCGGTGTTCGCGGCATCCACTCCGGGGCCTCCGTCCACACCTCGCCCCGTCGGCGGGCATCCTGCACCATCGCGATGACGAGCGAAGCCTCGAAGTCCCGCAGACCATGACCCCGGGCCACCTCCATCAGCCCCCGCCTCTGCTCCGGGGGCAGGACGCCTCCCGGCATGACGACCCGGTGGGCCTCCTCAACGAACGCCAGGCGAGGGTCCGTGCGGTTCTCGGGCTTGATGTGGGGCACGGGCAACACGCCGGGCCTCGCTGCCGCGGCCGCGTTGACGTACCTCAACATCGGGATGGTCTTGGCGGCCGTGGACACGTTCACTCAACCTAGAAGCGAGCGGCATGCCGTTGTCGCTCCCGACAAGTCATGCACAACGCTCGCCTCGCGGACCGATGTTCTCTGGCGGATGTCCGCCGCACCCGAACAGGGCCCCGCCCCTCTCCCCCGCCTCGAGACGAGCCTCTCCCCCGAGCAGGTCTTCGATCGCCTCTCCACGCTTGCCCGCGCCGGGAAGTTCGCAGGCTATCGGCGGACGCCCCATGGGTTCGCCGCGGATGCCTACGCCGTCCCCTTCGAAAAGGACCTTCTCGCGACGGTCACGCCGGGCGAGCGCACCCGTCTCACCTTTGCGCTGCGGACGCGGCGGCGCATCCCCGTCGCGTTCTGGGTCATTGCGGCCCTCACCGTCTGGCCCGGCGTCTGGCTGACCGATTCGATGCTCCGCCTCTACATCTCGGCCTATCGCATCGAGACGTGGTGGTGGTATATCCCCCTCTCGGTCCTCCCCCTGCCCTGGGCGTGGAGGGTGGCCGTACGGAAGTCCGCCCTCGCCGCCCGGGCCGCCGCCGAGGAATCCATCGCCCAGATCGAGCGGGAACTCGCCGCGTCTCGTGTCTGATCCCCCGACCCCGCCGCCCATCCCGCTTTACATGGGTTTGCGCGCGATCGTCACGTCGTACACGTTCAGCAGTTTTTCCTTGTCGAAGACCATCTCCTGTCGGGAGAGGCCGACGATGTCATACTCCGTCGTGAGTTCGATCGCGTCGACGGGGCAGGCCTCCTCGCACATCCCGCAGAAGATGCAACGCAACTCGTCGATCTCGAACTTCTTGGGGTATTTCTCCCGGTCGTCCCAGGGGCTCTCCCCCGCCTCGATGTGGATGCACCTCGCCGGGCAGATCGTCGGGCACATCATGCACGCCACGCACTTGACCCGCCCCTGTTCATCCCGGTTCAGTCGGTGGACCCCGCGGAAGTTCCCCGCGTGCTGCCCACCCTTCTCGACCGGCAGGTCCTCGCGACGCTGTTCCGGGTACTGCATCGTCCGGCTCGTCCGCCCCTGCCCGAACGACGTGAAAAAGTGCCTCAGCGTCGTCCCGAACCCCTTGATGACCTCCGGCAGATAGACGTTCTCCGCGCGCGTGAACGATGGGGGCCGGATCGGGATGATGTCCTGGTCTCGGATCGCCATGGGGCGACAGTATACGCGAACTCTTGCCCCGCCCCTCGCGTCCCGTAGCCTCCTCCGCTGTAGAATGCCCCGCATGCCGTCGCGCCCCACGCCCCCGCTCTTCGAGCTCCTCCGCGCGGCGTCGCCCGAAGCGAAGCCGTTGCCGCCGCGCAGCGCGCCCGTCCGACCCTCGCCCCCGTCAGCTCCTCGCGCGGCGCCTCCTCCTCCGTCCGAGCCCCCCGGTTCACGCTGGGATCTTCGCGAGCCGTTGACCCTCCCTTGGAACGCGGTGTTCATCGCCATCGCGTGCGTGCTGGTCTTGCTCGCAGGCGTCTGGGCCGGGGCCTACAACCTTGGCCGCGCGAGGGAAAAAGCAGAGTGGGAGCGCATGGGCCTGACGCAGGCTCCGCGCGTCCGAGAGCCCCAGGGGGACACCCCCGTGGACGAGACCCCGGCCAAGCCGCAGGACCTGGTCCGTCCGGATCCGCCCCTACCCGCCCCAGGCGGGCACGCCGTTCTCTCCACCGGCGGGCGGACGACGCCCGACCCCCGTCTCGCGGCCCACAACTACCTGAAACTCGCCGCCAGCGTCCCGGAACCCGAGGCCAAGGGCGTGATCGACTTCCTCGCTTCGCAGAACGTCCAGGCGATCGGTGTCCCGGTGGACCCGGGCCGGACGCAGGGCAACAATCCCGTTCGCTACGACCTCTACACGCTCATGGGAGTGGGGAGCTCGGAGTTCCGGGCCCGCGCGCGGGAGCGCGACGAACATCGGGACCTCCTCACCCGACTGGGCGAACGTTGGCGTCGCGAGCACCGAGGAACGGTCGATTTCGCCCGTTCGCACTGGGACAAGCACGAAGGTTGATCGCCGAAGGAATCACGCCATGAGCCTCGACCGTTCACTCAAGACGTCCGGCAAACTCTCCCAGAAGCGCAGCGTCCTGACCCGCGCCGAACGGATCGCCAAACTCTCCGAAACCAAGCGGCTCGACCCCGCCAAGGGGCAGGCCCTCGGCCTCCCCAAGACGCGCGTGAAGTGACGCCGTGGACTTCGACCGCCTGATCGCTCCGCGCGCCCGCGCGGTCGACTCGTCCGGGATCCGCAAGGTCTTCGAGCTCGCCTCGAAACTCCGCGACCCCGTCAATCTTTCCATCGGCCAGCCCGACTTCCCCGTCCCGGACCCCATCAAGAACGCCGCCATCGACGCCATCCGCGCCGACCGCAACGGCTACTCCCTCACCCAGGGCATTCCCGAACTCCGCGCCTCCCTCCGCGAACGCCTCGCAAGCGACGTCGGTTGGGTCTTCGACGCCTCCCCCGCCTCGCCCGAGGTCATGGTCACCTCCGGAACCTCAGGGGCGCTCTGGCTCCTCTTCATGTCCATCCTCGCCCCGGGCGACGAGATCATCGTTCCCGATCCCTATTTCGTCCTCTATCCGCCCCTCGCCACCATCTGTGCAGGCAAGCCGGTCCTCTGCGAGACCTATCCCGACGGTCGTCTTACGGCCGCCAGAGTCGAGCCCCTCATCTCCCCTCGAACCAAGGCCATCCTCTTCAACTCTCCCGCCAACCCCACCGGCGTCGTCGCGACCGAACAGGAGTGCGCCGACCTTCTTGACCTCGCCCGTCGGCGAAACCTCCTCCTCATCTCCGACGAGATCTACGACGAGTTCTGCTTCTCCGAATCCCGCACGCAGAAAACCGTCGATGGATCCCTCCGTTGCCCCTCCCCGGCCCGCTTCCCGGGCGCCCAGGATCACGTCGCCCTCGTCCGTGGCTTCGGCAAGGCCTACGGCCCCACCGGCTGGAGGCTGGGCTATGTCGCCGCTCCGCGGCCTCTGCTGGATCAGATGATCAAACTCCAGCAATACACCTTCGTCTGCCCGCCCACGCCCTTCCAGTACGCCTGCCTCGAGGCCCTTCGCACCGATCTCACCGCCATCGTCGACCGCTTCGAGTCCCGCCGCGACCTCGTCCTCGGCGCCCTCGCGCCCCTCACGGATGTCTTCACCCCGGGCGGCGCGTTCTACGCCTTCGTGCGCGCGCCGGGCGACGACCCACGGGCCGCCTCCCGCTTCGTCGAACGTGGCATCGAACGCGGGCTCCTCACCATCCCCGGCTCGGTCTTCTCTTCCCGCGATTCCCACTTCCGCCTCAGTTTCGCCGCCCCGGAGGCGACCCTCACACGCGGCCTGGACATCCTCCGAGACCTCCTCTCGTGACCGCTCCCGCGTCCCCCACGCCGCCTCCAATCCCCGCCTCCGAGCAGATCGAGCGCTTCCGGGCCGACCACGCCCGCCTCAGGGCCCAACTCGCGCACGTCATCGTCGGGCAGGACGCGGTCATCGACCACCTCCTCACCTGCCTCATGTGCGGCGGGCACGCCCTCCTCGAAGGCGTCCCCGGCATCGGCAAAACCCTGCTCATCCGCACGCTCGCCGGGTCCCTCTCACTCTCCTTCGGGCGCATCCAGTTCACCCCGGATCTCATGCCCGCGGACATCACCGGCACCACCGTCCTCCACGAGACGGATCGGGACGACGGCTCTCGCAAGCGAGAGTTCCGCTTCCAGCCCGGACCGATCTTCGCCCAGATCATCCTCGCCGACGAGATCAACCGCGCAACGCCCAAGACCCAGTCCGCCCTTCTCGAGGCGATGCAGGAGCGCTCCGTCACCGCGTCGGGCACCTCGCACCCCCTCCCTCGCCCCTTCTTCGTCCTCGCGACGCAGAACCCGCTCGAGCAGGAAGGCACCTACCCCCTGCCCGAGGCTCAACTCGACCGCTTCTTCTTCAAGATCCTCGTCCCCGTTCCCTCGCGGGCCGATCTCCACGAGATCCTCGCTCGAACCACAGGCGCGGACGAACCCCGCGTCGAGCCTGTCCTCGACGCCGAGGCCCTCCAATGTCACCAGGCCCTCGTTCGACGTGCCGCCATGGCCGAGCACGTCCGCGACTTCGCTGTTCGCGCCGTCCTCGCGACCCACCCGGAGTCGGAGTTCGCCACCCCGATGGTGAAGCAGTTCGTGCGCGTCGGGGCCTCGCCCCGGGCCGCTCAGGCGATCGTGCTTGCCTCCAAGGCCCTCGCCCTGCTCGACGGACGTGCCGCCGCTTCCGTGGATGACATCCGTCGCATCGCGGCCCCGGCCCTACGCCATCGCCTCATCCTGAACTTCGAGGGCGAGGGCGAAGGCGTGACCACCGACGCCGTCGCCGAGAACATCCTCCTGACCCTCCCCGTGGGGTGAAGGGACCGCAAGCGTGCGACCCATCCTCCTCCTGCTTACCATCCTGCTCGCGCCCCTGGGCGGCTGCGAACTCGCCGACAAAGATCCCACCGCCATACCCCCGGCCGTCCTCGCCGCCGAGCGCCGGGTCGACGCGATCCCGGGCCGAACCCTGGTCCTTCCCGTCGATCTCCGCGGCCACGTGGACCTCCGAACCGCACCCCGTCTCCGCCTCGACGATGGACGCGACCTTGACGCCCGCCTCGTCTGGATCGGCATCGCCGAGCCCGCCTCCGGTCGCTGGGCCACCTACCGCTGGCTCGCTCCGCCCGGGCGGTGGATCGTCATCCCTGCCAGCGCCGGCTCGATCCCACCCTCCATCGGCGCCTGGTTCGTCGTGGCGGACCTCCCACTCGATTCCGTCGGGCAAGGCCTCTGGCTCGGTCGGGCAAGGCTCAACGTCCACTGGCTCTCTCTCCACCTGCCCGCTCGCGCCGGCTGGACAAGCCTTGCGCCCCTCGATCTCTCGGGTTCTCGAACGCTCCTCCGCCTCGCCGAGCCCGACGCCCAGTCGCCCGTTCGCCGGTGGCGATCGAGGCTCCTCTCCGGGACGCTCCTCGACTCGACGCTCGATCCGACCGCTTCCCCACCCTTCGATGAGCCCATCCTCGAAGCCCTCGCCAGGCAGAACGAAGCCCGCTGGGCGTTCGGCCTGAGCCGCCTCGAGCGCACCGATCCCGGCCTCGCCCTCTCACTCGCGCGGGCCCTCGCCGGCGCCGTGCAGTTCGAGGACGCCGTCCTCGCCCCGGTGTGGACCCTCGGTGATGCCGACCACGCCCCCGTGCTCGATGCGCTGCTTGACCCGCGTCTCGCCGACGCCGCTCTCGTCGATCGTGTCCGGGCATGGATCGACGCCGGCATTCGGCAGGTCGCGTGGATCGTCGACGATGCCGGGCTCCTCTCCCCGACCGGGGTCGCGGCAAGGCTGGGCGTCGCCAATCTCACGCCCTCCGAGCCCCTGCTCGCCGCCGCGCAGAGCGCGCCGGGCACACGAGGCTCGATGGAACTGCGCCCGATCGAGCCACGCCAAGTCCGCTTCTTCGAGGTCGAGATCCCCGCGGGGACGGGACCGATCCTCACCTCCGCCGATGTCCGGATCGGCACGGCCCTCCGTCGCCTGGAGGTCATGTCCGGGTCACTGCCCGCGGAACCCCCGGGCTTGCTCATCGCTCCCTTCTTCCGCGACTGGACGCTCGCCACGTGGTTGCCGCAGGTCCCCGAACCCGACCTCAGCCCAGAGTGGGCTACCGCCGCCGTTCTCCAACGCGACCGCGCCCCGGACGAATGGGTCCTGACGGTCGAATGCCGCTGGGCCCCCGCGACGCCCGACGCCCGCGAGGTCGTCCGAATCTGGCTCGGCCCGCGAGAGACCCCGCACGCCGTCCTCCGCCTCTCATCCGACGGCGTCGTGATCGACGAGCGTGCGGCCGAGCCGTCTCCACCCGGCTGGGCGACCGTCGTCCGCGAGCCCGATCGATGGATCGCCCGCGTCCGGCTTCCCGCAGCCGCCATCGACGACACGATCCGCCTCGGCATCGAACGCATCGACGCCCGCGCGCGGCGCTCGGCCTGGCCCCGGCCCATGCTGCCATGGCAGCCCGAACCCGGGCGCGCGCTCGTCAACCTCCGCGCTTGGCGCTGATCGATCCGGGCAGGTCACATGGCCTTCTGGAACTTCGGCTTGGTCGAGCCCGAGTAGACGTTGTCGTCCGTCGTCGCCGGGTTCCCGTCCGCGCCCGTCGAGTAGAAATACGGCGAGTTGCCCGGGCACACGCCCCCGTCCGAATCCGGCCCCACACTCCCCGTGGGCAGGTTGTTTCGCCGGATCTGCGGGAACGCGTACGACAACCCCCCGGGCGCCGCGCCGAGAATGTCCGTCATCAGCACCGACGCCCCGGCCCCACCCGCCGTCACGCTCCCCGCCTTGAAGTTCGGCCCGTGGATCAGCCCGTCGAACGCGGGGTGAACGTATCGCAGGGGGCGGCCCCACGCGTCCATCAGCGTCGGCATCTGCGGGTTGTCGCTCGGCCACCCCGCCCCGGTGGGGGGGTTGTCGATCTCAAAGTTCTCCAGCAGACGCGCGTCGACCCCCGTGAACAACCCGCCCACCCCCGACTCCCGTCCGGCCTGCAGCACATACCACCCCACCGAGTTGATCATTGCGCCGTTGGCCCCGTCCCACGCCGCATCCGCCACCGGCACGATCGTGTGCTGCCCGGGCTGCGCGGGGTTCTCGTGCTTGAACGTCGGGGACGGGATCGAGCCCCGCTCCGACTGATACTGCTGGATCGACCCGTCGAGGATCTGGATCACGCTCTCGGTCAGGCGCTGCTTCCCGGTCCCGGTGACCCGCGCGCCGATCGACAGCGCGATCACCACCAGCAGCCCGATGATCCCGATCACGACCAGCAGTTCGATCAGCGTGAACGCGCGGCGGCATCGCTTCATCTCGGGGGCTCCGGTGCTAGGTCCGACAGAGGATATCCGATACGGGGCACGCATCGCCCCTGATCCCGACCTTTCGCCTTCCCTCTCACGCGCCGTCGAGCCCGGGGCCGGACAGCGACCCGGGGATCCCCGCCCCTCGCCCCGGTGCCGCCGGGGCCCCCTGGGCCCTTGCCGATGGTCGGGGGATGACTGGCGGCCTGGGCGGCCCGCCCGACCCATACCCGGGCGTCATCCGGACTTTCAGCACGTCGTCCGTGACCCGGTCTCGGACGGTCTGGAGCATCACCTTGAACTGCCGCGAACCCTCCCGCTTGTACTCGATCCTCGGGTCCTGCTGCGAGAACGCGCGGAAGCCGATCGCGTCCCGGAGTTGGTCCATCGAGTACAGATGGTCCTTCCACGACCCGTCGAGCGTGTTGAGCAGCAGCGTCTGCTCCAGTTGCAGCAGTTCCGACCTCAGCACCCCCTCGATCCTCCCCCGGATCGCATCCGCCCGCTCCTCCGGCGTCTTCTGGAACCGCATCCAATCCGGGAGCCCAACATCGAACCGGTCCCGAAGGTGCCGCTCCAACGCCGCGTCGTCCGGGCACGCCAGCGCGGCCTGGATTTCCTCCTCCAGCCGGCCGGATTCCACGAACGTCCGCGAAGCTTCCAGCAGCAGGTCGCGGATCTTCTGTGGAGGGGTCGTCTTCACCTTGTCCTCCGTCAGCCCCAGCGAGTACCGGCGGTTCGCCCATGCGACCAACTGCCCCAGGGCCGCCGCAGGCCCGGCCTGCCGCATCAGGAACATCGTCATCTCGATCGCGAAGTCAACCGGGTACTCGATCTCGCGCTTCGAGTACAACTCCCTCGCTCGCTCCATGATGACCTTCTCGGGCGTCGTCTCAGGGTTGTTGTCCGTCAGCGACTTGGTGATGTCCTCCGCCGCGACGTCGATCCCGAACTTCGACTTCGCCCACGCGCTCAGCCGTTTCGCGCCGAAGTCCTTTGCCAGGTACTCGTCCAGCCCCGACAGGTCCGCCTCGCGCAACTTCGCCTCCGCCGCCTCGCCCAGCAGCGTCTGGACGTGCATCCGCTCCGAGGCCCCGCCCTGACGGAGTTCGTCGGCGTGAAGCTCGACACCGAACCGCGACCTCGCCCAGTTGACGAGCCCGGCCGAATCGAAGTCCACACTGACCTCCGATCCCTCGACCGGCATGTACTCCCCGAGCGTCACCGAGATCGTCTGCCTCGCGTCGTCGATCGCGTCCTTGCGGATCGTCTGCTCCATCTCCAGCCGGTCCTTCCCGCGCAGACGCTCCGGCAGGATCGAACACTCCAGCCGCTCCTTCGAGTATTCCGCCGCGCACTGCGCCGGGTAGTCCTTGTCCAGGTACTCGGCCACCGCGTCGCGCGTCGCCTCGTCGAGGTACTCGAGCACCAGCCCTTTGACGTCCCGTCCCTCCAGCACGCGCTGGCGAAGCCCGTAGAACGTCTGCCGCTGGTGCTCCATCACCTCGTCGTACTCGAGGATGTTCTTGCGGATCTGGAAGTTCCGCTCCTCGACCTTCCGCTGCGCACGCTCGACGGCCTTGGAGAGCATCGGGTGCTCGATCGCGTCGCCCTCCTTCATCCCCAGGCGAGAGAGGATCTTCATCGTCGTCTCGCCCGCGAACATCTTCATGAGGTCGTCCTCGAGCGAGACATAGAACCTCGACGATCCCTTGTCGCCCTGCCGGCCCGACCGCCCCCGGAGCTGGTTGTCGATGCGCCGGGCCTCGTGCCGCTCCGTCCCGATGACGTGCAGCCCGCCCAGCCCCTCGATCGTGTCGAACCAGTCGATCCGGTGGAGCAGGAACCGTCCCGTCGCGTCCAGTTCCGATCGCATCTCGTCCGGGGTCATGGACTCCGCCCGCTTGGGGCTCACCCACGTGTACTTCCCGACCCACTTCCTCAGCAGCCGGGACTCGAGCTCCTCGTACGGGATCTTCTCCGCGTCACGCTTCGCGAGGCCTTCTTCCTTCAGTTCCGCCGGCGCGATCTTGCGGTAGACGTTCTCCCTGACCTGCGCGGTCGTCGCCTCAACCGTCAACTCGCGCGAGCACAGCGACCGCCGGAGCCAGTGGTCCAGCAGCGTCTCCCTTGAGATCTTCCCCAGTTTGATGTCAGTCCCGCGGCCCGCCATGTTCGTCGCGATCATCACCGCGCCCAGATGCCCGGCGTTCTCCACGATGTGCGCCTCGCGCTCGTGCTGCTTCGCGTTGAGCACCTCGTGCTTGATCGCGTGCTTGCGCGTCAGCATCTGCGAGAGCCGCTCGGACTTCTCCACCGACGTCGTTCCCACCAGGATCGGCCTCCCCACGTCGTGGAACGCCTTGATCTCGTCGACGATCGACTCCCACTTGTCCTTCGCCACGAGGAACATCAGGTCGTCGTAGTCCCGCCTCACCACCGCCTTGTTCGTCGGGATCGACACCACGTCCAGCTTGTAGATGTCGTGGAACTCCTGCGCTTCCGTGTCCGCCGTCCCCGTCATCCCCGCCAGGCGTTTGTACATCTTGAAGAAGTTCTGGATCGTGATCGTCGCGACCGTCTGTGTCTCCTGCTTGATCGGGACCTTTTCCTTCGCCTCGATCGCCTGGTGCAGGCCGTCAGACCATTGCCGCCCGATCATCGGACGCCCCGTGAACGTGTCCACGATCACGATCGAGGGTTCCGTCCGTCCCGTCATCCGGTCCGGAACATCCATGATCACGTAGTCCTTGTCCCTCAGATACACCGCGTGCGCACGCAGCGACTGCTCCAGCAGGTGCGGGACGTCCATGTTCTCGTCCACATAGAACGAACCCACCCCCGCCGACCGCTGCGCCTCCGCGATCCCCTCGTGCGTCAGGTGGACCTGCTTCCGCTCCGGGTGCAGCTCGTAGTACTGCTTGTGCTCGTCACGGCTCCGCTCGAGGTCCGGGAGCGCCGCCCGCGCCGAACGCAGCTGCGAATCCAACTCGGGAACCTTTCCCTTCTCCCTCGCGTTGCGGATGTCCCCCTCCAGCCCCTTGATCCGCTTCTTGCAGTCCGTCACCTTGTCGTCGAGTTCCTGCCATGGACGCTGCTTCTCTACGAGGTGCCGCGCCAGCGAGTCCGCAAGGTCATACCTCGGCTGGTCCTCGTGCGCCAGCCCCGAGATGATCAGCGGCGTCCGCGCCTCGTCGATCAGGATCGAGTCCACCTCGTCCACGATCGCGAACTCGCGCCGACGCTGAACCTGCTGCTCCACCGACCGCTTCATGTTGTCGCGCAGGTAATCGAACCCGAACTCGCTCGTCGTCCCGTACACCACGTCGCACCGGTACATCCGCGCCTTGTTCTCGTCCGACTGCATGTGCTGCGGGTGGATCGCCCCCACGCGCAAGCCCAACGCGCGGAAGAACGGCGCCGTCCAGTCCCGGTCTCGCTGCACCAGGTAGTCGTTCACCGTCACGACGTGCACCTTGTACCGCTCGATCGCCGCCAGGTACGCCGCCAGCGGCGCCACGATCGTCTTCCCCTCGCCCGTCTTCATCTCCGCGATCTTCCCCTGGTACAGCACCATCGCACCGATCAGCTGCACGTCGAACGGGTGCGCGCGGAACGGCGGCCTCGACTCCGGGTACAACTCCCGCACCGCTGCGTACAACTCCACCGGGATGTCCGCACGCCTCCACCCCTCGATCGCGACCGACGACCCCAGGAACTCCTCCGACTCGTCCTTCGCGGCCTCCGCCGGCGCCGCCTCCTCCATCGTCATCGGATAGAGCAGCGGCATCGCCTCCATCGTCGCCCTCGTCTCCTCGTACAGCGCCCGTGCCGCCGCCGGCAGACGCGACGCGTCGAACCCCAGCGCAGGGTTGAAGATGTTCCGCAGCCCCACCGCTCGGTCCATCGCCTCCCGAGCGATCGCGAACGCGTCCACCATCACGTCGTCCGCCCGCTCCCCCCGCTCGATCCGGCCGCGGAACTCCTTGACCTTCTCTCGCAGCTCCGCGTCCGTCAGCCTCGACGTCGCCTCCTGCTGACGGCTGATCAACTCCGCCCTCGTCGTGTACTTCTTGACGAAACGCTCGTTCCGCGTCCCGATGATCTTGTTGAGCAACGGGCCGATGACGGGAATGCCCTGCTGGGCCATGATGCGACTCCTCGCGGGGCGCGTGCTCGCGCCCGGTGGACGGATCGTGTTATGGATGCGAACGCGTGAGCGGCCTGGGAACGGCCATGCCCCACGATGGTGGGGGAAGCGAAGGGTCAGCCCAGCGTCGGTGGCGGAAGGTCAAGCCGCTCGACCCGAACGCCGCTCACCCCGGCCTGATCGACCACCGCGATCGCGCCCCGCCCCAGTTCCCGCACGCCTCCGGCGCTCGCCGGATGGTCCGGGGAACCCGCCCCGAGCCTCGTCCCCGCCAGCCGAAGCCCGTGCGACGCGTGACGCAGGCTGATCCGGTCACCCTCGCGCCGCGGCTCGAAGCACCCGGCGCGAGTGACATCCATCGCCAGCGTCACCACGAAGGCGATCAGCCAGAGCGCGCCGAATGACCGGGTCTCGCATCGAGGGTGTGTCAATCCGTTCGCCTGTATCGGACTCCCGGAGGGTAGGCCCCGAGCCCAGGGCGGACGAACCCACGCCGTTTTTGCACCCACGCGCCCTCCCCCGTCCGATACTTCACACGCCGGCTGAAACCGGCTATCTTTGGCCCCCATGGGCGAGGAACGCATGGTCGCGACCCGGCAGAGTCTCCCCTCGACACGCGAGTCGCTGACCCACAAGTTCAGCGTCGCCGGACACGAAGGCTACCTCACCATCGGGCTGTACGCCGACGGCCGCCCGGGCGAGGTCTTCATCAAGATTTCAAAGGAAGGCTCGGCGATCTCCGGCTTCTGCCAGGCGTTCTGCCGCGCCTTCAGCCTCGCCATGCAGTTCGGGCTCACGGTCGACGAGGCCGTCGTCCGCTTCAAGGGCATGCGGTTCGAGCCCATGGGCCCGACGAGCAACCCCGAGATCCCCGAGGCGCAGTCGATCGTGGACTACGTCGCGCGATACCTCGAGATCCATTTCGCGGGCGTCCGCCGGTCCTGACGCCTCACGTCGTGTACGCCCGTTCTTTCGACGCATCCCACCTGAAGACCTTGTCCTGGCGATAGGACTCCACCGCCAGCTTGATCGCCACCATCGTCGAGGCCCCGAGTTCCACGTTGCACGTCAGCGGGCCCTTGTCGCGGATCGCATCGATGAACGCGCCCATGTGGTCCCGCATCGCCACGGGCTCGAGCGACACCGACGCGCCGCCCGGGCCGGGCTCGGGCCGATCCCTCCCCTGGTCGTCCTTGACGAGTTTCGACGGTGCCTCCGGGTTCGCCTTGCGGAACTCGGGCCACCACGTCCCCTGCTCCTTGATCGTCAGTTTCGAACCGAACTCCATCGTTCCGTACTGTCCTCGGATCACGTCCGGGATCCCCACGTCGTTGGTCATCACGCTCGCCAGAACCACCGTGTGCTCAGAGGGATAGTCCACCATCATCAGGAACGTGTCCGGGATGTCCCGCTCGTCCTTCTCAAGGTACTTCCCGCCGCTCGCCACCACCTTCGTGGGGTACTCCCCATCCGGCCCGGAGATCGCCAGAAGCAGCGGCGCCAACTTGTGATAGAGCAGGTCCGTTGCCACGCCCCCGTTGTACGCCCAGTACTTCCGGAACCGGAAGAAGTGGTCCGCGTTCCACGGGATCTTCTCTGCCAGGCCCCACTCGTGCCCCAGCCAGCGGTCCCACCACACGTGCCCTTCCCCGCTCGCCGCGGGCGAAGCGTCCGCGTCGATCGACCAGTTGAACTGCCCCCCGCGTGAGTTCCGGCAGTAACTCCCCTGGCTCCACACCACCTTCCCCAGCCGACCCGCACCGATCGCCTCCCGCGCCCGCCAGATGTTCCCGTCGCTCGTGCCCTGCGGCCCTACCTGCAACTTCCGGCCCGTGCGACGCACCGCATCCCGGCACTCGATCGCCTGCTCCGTCGTCAGCGAGAGTGGTTTCTCGCAATACACGTCCTTCCCCGCGTCCATCGCCTCGATCGCGATCTTCGTGTGCCAGTGGTCCGGCGTCGCGATCAGCACGCAGTCCACCCCCTTGTCATCGAGCACCTCCCGGTACTCCATCGTCCCCGATCCCTCCGCGCCAGCAATCACCCGCACCGCCTCGTTCAGCCGCCGGCGATACACGTCGCACACCCGCGTCACCGCGACGTTGTCCGATCCCGCACGCCCGACCAGCGCGTGCAGGTGCGCTGTTCCCATCCCCCCGGTCCCCACCACGCCGAACGTCAACCGCTCGTTCGCGCCCAGCACCCGCGCGAAACTCGCCGCCGGCATGAACGACAGCGCGGACATCGCCCCGGTCGTCTTCAGGAACTCGCGACGCGTCACTCGGGTCAGCATGGATCGGCCTCCACCCGGCGTGCCCGCCGGTCGACCCATCCTCCCCTCTCCCTCCCCGCGATGCAAGCCCCTACCGGCAGGACGTCGCCGTGTACGACGCCAGGAACCCCAGAAGGTCGTCCAGATCGTGGTCCCCGTCGCGGTCGAAGTCACCCGCCGCTTCCCCCGAGACGAACGCCTGCTGGAAGCACATCACGTCGAAAACGTCCCGATCACCGTCCCGCTCGCAGTCCGCCCGGTGGAACGACTCGACCTTCAGGATCTGGTCGACCGCCACCTTCTCCAGCACCGTCACCCCGCCGTCCGCCCATTCCACGCGGACCTCATCGAGCACATCCACCGCGCCGAAGCCGAAGTGCAGCGTCCACTCGCTGGTGCCGAGGTAACTCGTCATGCTGTCCATGTATCGCATCCACGTCTTGTCGCCCGCCTTTGCGAAGACTCGTGCCCCGAACCCGCGCGGCGCCACGCAGGGGTTTGTCCCGCGGTCGAGTTCCACCCTCAGCCAGTGTCGCCCCTCGCCGCCGACATCGTTGCGCCAGAGCCTCGCCGGCCCGCCGTTGACCGTCATGAGCACGTCGAGGTCCCCGTCCCGGTCAAAGTCGAGCGTCAGCAGCGCACGCCCCTGCCCGATGAAGTTGAACCCGATCCCCGCCGCCACGTCGTTGAACGTCCCGTCCCCCATGTTCAGGAACGCCCGCGCGGGCTTGTTCAGATAGAACGGCCAGCCGCTCGTCTCGAGGATGTCCGTCCACCCGTCGTGGTCGAAATCGAGCGCCACCGTCCCCCAGCCCCACCCCCCGTTGTGCACGCCCGCCTGCGTTCCGATCTCCTCGAACACGTTCCCCCCCGTGTTACGATACAGGTCGTTGCCGTGCTGGAGAGGAGCCGGTGGATCCTCGTAGATGTTCGTGATGTACCAGTCCAGCAGCCCGTCCTCGTCAAAGTCCGCGATCGCGTGCCCCATCGCGTTCGTGTCGTGCACGATCCCCGCCTTCTCCTTCGCATGAGTGAACGTCCCGTCCCCGTTCGCGATCCAGTACTGGCTCGTCGTGAAGTCGCCGCACAGCAGAAGTTCCGGCCATCGGTCCCCGTCCATGTCCGCGAACGAGGGCGTGAACCCCATCGCCGCGAACAACTCCACCCCCGCCGCCGCCGTCGCGTCCTCGAACGTCCCGTTCCCCATGTTCCTGAACAGCCGGTTCCCCTGAGGGTCGCCCGCCCACGTCGGCACGTACAGGTCCAGGTCCCCGTCGAGATCGAAGTCGCCCCACCCCGGCGTCATCCCCGTGATCTGCGTCCCCGACGAGTTGACCCCCGCCGCGACGGCCACCTCCGTGAACGTCCCGTCGCGGTTGTTACGGTACAGCAGATGCTTCCCCGCCGCCGCGATCTTGTCCGACGCGCCGTAACTCGTCACGTAGATGTCATCCCACCCGTCCCCGTCGAAGTCCGCCGCCGCCGCTCCCGCCCCGCGATGGATCCTCGCGACCCCCGCCGAGACCGCGACGTCGGTGAATGTCCCGTCCGTGTTGTTGATGAACAGGCAGTCGAACGTCGTCCCACCCTGGAGGATGAACACGTCGGGCCATCCATCGCGGTTGAAATCTCCCACGCACGCTCCCGAGACCATCAGGTCGTGCATCCACGGGAATCCCTCCGCCGGGGCGTGCGTCATCGTCAGCCGGGACCCTGCCGTCACCTCCGTGAACTTCGGCTGGGCCTGCGCAACCGACGCGAACACCGCCAACGCCGCCGTAACTCGTGATGTCATCGGTACCTCCGTGGGCGGAGTCTACCCGAACCCCTGCCCCTCGCACAACGGCTATGCTCTCGCTTCGGAGGACATCCGCCCATGGTCAACGCGCGTTCGCTCGCCCCGCTTTCCCTCGTCGCCCTCTTCCTCGCGGCTCTGCTCGCCTGCGACTCCAAAAAACCCGCCACCCCAGGCCCTGCCAAGGGCTCCAACCCGCCCCCGCCCGCACGAAAGGACTTCACCCTCGCCCTCGTCGGCCGTGGCGTCGATGACGAGGTCTCCACGATCGTCGTCCGCGGTTTTCTCAGGGCCGCCGACGAGTTTGCCTCCGCCAACGATCTCACCGTCACCACCCACGTCCACACTCCGTCACGCCGGGGCACCCGGGCCCAGATCGACGCAGTGCGCGCCGCGAGCGATCGCATTCCCGACGCCGTCGTCGCCTTCCCCGATGAAGATGGCCTCATCACCGTCGATGACCGCGGACGGCCGTCGCCCGACGGCGTCTTCCTCGCCCTCGTCTCACAACTCGACGCCGCGAGGAGCGCGGGTGCCGATGTCCTCCTCGTCGGGACGGACTTCATCGGCAGCGACCGCATCGGCTACGTCGGGTGGAGCGAGGCCGCCGCCGGCCGCGCCGCTGGAGAGACCCTCGCCTCCGCCATGGGCGGCGCGGGCAAGGCCGTCATCCTCGCCGGGACCGGCAAGCGCGCCGAACATGTCGAACGCGCGGAGGCCGCCGCCGCCGCCCTCGCCGCCGCCGGGGTGACCGCGGTCGTCGTCAACCACGAGGAGCAGGCCCTCGACGCCGCCCTCGCCGGCCACGCCGATCTCCAGGGCGTCCTCATCGCGACCGGCGCTTCACTTGCCTCCATCCCCGCCGGCGTCAAGGTCGTCACGATCGACGCGAGCACGCCCGCCCTCCAGGCCCTCTCACGCGGCGAGATCCACGCCGTCATCGCCGGCGACTACGACGCCTGGGGGCGTGCCGCCGCCATCGCGATCCTCGAACGCGTCCACGCCGGCAAGTTCCCCGCCGAGACCCACGCCGAGGCCCTCGTCCTCACCCGAGGCAACGCCGCCGACTTCCTCGCGAAGTGGACCTCCTGGCTCGCCGCGCCCGGGGGATGACCTTGCCCGAGCCCTTGCTCGTCGTCGAGGATGTCACCAAGCGCTTCGGCGCCACCATTGCGCTCGATTCGGTCTCCGTCGCCTTCCTCCCCGGCGAAGTCCACGCCCTCATGGGTGAGAACGGCGCGGGCAAGAGCACGCTGGGCAAGGTCATCTCGGGCCTCCATCGCCAGGACTCCGGCTCGGTCACCCTCGCCGGGCGACGCCTCCACCCCGGCTCGATCGACGACGCCCACCGCGCGGGGGTCCGCATCGTCCATCAGGAACTCGCCCAGTGCCCGAGCCTGAGCGTTGCCGAGAACCTCTGCCTCCACGATCCCCCACGCCGTGCCCTGGGCCTCCTCGACCACGCCGCGGCGCGGGCCCGCGCCGCCCAACTCCTCGCCCCCCTCGACGACTCCATCGATCCCCGTGCGCCCCTGGGCGTCCTTCCCCCGGGCCAGAGGCAGATCGTCCAGATCGCCTCCGCCCTCGCCGCACCCCAGGGCCTCCCGCCGCCTCGCGTCATCGTCTTCGACGAGCCCACGAGTTCGCTCTCCGTCGCCGAGGGTGACCGCCTCCTCGACATCGTCCGTCGCCTCGCTCGCGACGGCCTCGCCGTCATCTACGTCTCCCACCGGATGGGCGAGATCTTCGCCTGCGCCGATCGCATCTCCGTCCTTCGCGACGGACGCCTCGTCGCCACCACTCCCCGCGGCGAGCTCGACGAGCCCACCCTCGTCCAGCAGATGATCGGCCGCCGAATCGATCCCGCCGACGCCCCCCGCCCACGCCCTGCCGATCTCTCCCCTCGCCTCCAGGCCTCCAACATCCGATCCCCCGATCGCCTCCACGGCGTCTCGCTCTCTATTCGCCCGGGCGAAATCCTCGGCGTCGGCGGGCTCGTCGGCGCGGGCCGGAGTGAACTCCTCGATGCCCTCTTCGGCCTCGATCCCCACTCCCGCGGCGAGATCCAGATCGATTCTGAACCGCTCCCGCTCCATGCTCCCGCCACGTCCATCCGCGCGGGCATCGGTTACGTCCCCGAAGACCGCAAACTCCAGGGCCTCTGCTTCGGGCTCGACCTCGCCGAGAACATGGCCCTCCCTCGTCTCTCCGCGCTCACCCGCTGGGGGGTGCGGTCCGCCTCGCGCGAACGTGCCCTCTACCGCGAACGCCGCGACGCCCTCGCCATCAAGGCCCCCTTCCCGAGAGCGTCACCCGCCGCGCTCTCGGGCGGCAACCAGCAGAAGGTCCTCCTCGCCAGATGGATGGCACGCGACACCCGCGTCCTCCTCCTCGACGAGCCCACCCGAGGCATCGACGTGGGCACCAAGACCGAGATCCATCGCCTCATCCGCGACGCCGCTTCACGCGGTGCCGCCGTCCTCCTCGTCTCCTCCGAGATGCCCGAACTCCTCGCCCTCTCCCATCGCATCATCGTCCTCTGCGACGGCAGGCTCGCCGGAGAACTCCAGGGCGACGACATGACCCAGCACCAGATCCTCCGCCTCGCCACCCTCTACCATGGATCGGTATGAACTGGTCCCTCTCCCTGGGCAGGATCGCCGGTGTCAAGGTCCTCGTCCACTGGACCTTCCTCATCCTCCTCGCCTGGGTCTTCGGCGAGCGCCTCGCCGCCGGCGCGGGCGTCCACGCCGCGATCGAGATGGTTCTCTTCGTCCTCGCCGTCTTTGCCTGCGTCCTCCTCCATGAACTCGGCCACGCCCTCTCCGCGCGCCTCTACGGCGTGCGCACGAAGTTCATCGTCCTCCTCCCCATCGGCGGCGTCGCCAACCTCGAAAGCATCCCCAAGAAGCCCCTCCAGGAACTCGTCATCGCCCTCGCCGGGCCGGCCGTCAACGTCGTCATCGCCCTTCTCGTCTTCTCCGCCCTTCTGGCCTTTGACCGCGCCGTCTTCGCCTCCCGCGACGCCATGGTCGACAGCTTTGTTCTCCGCCTCGCACTCGTCAATCTCTTCCTCGTCGTCTTCAACATGATCCCCGCGTTCCCGATGGACGGCGGTCGCGTTCTCCGGGCACTCCTCGCCCAGGCCCTCGGCCGCGATCGCGCCACCGCCATCGCCGCTGGAGTCGGGCAGGTCTGCGCCGTCCTCTTCGCCATCGCTGGGTTCTACTGGAACCCCATCCTTCTCCTCATCGCCGTCCTTGTCTTCTTCGGCGCTCGCGCCGAGGCCAACTCCGTCCGGGGTGAATCCCAACTCGCCGGGCTCACCGCGCGCGATGCCATGATGACCCGCTTCGTCACCCTCGACGAGCACGCCACGCTCGCCCGCGCCAGAGAAGAACTCCTCGCCGGCGCCCAGCAGGACTTCCCCATCGTCTCGGGTGATGCCTACCGCGCACTGCTCACCAGGGCCGATCTCCTCGACGCCCTCCGCAACGGCCTCGACGAACGCCCCGCCGTCGCCCTCGCTCGCACCGACATCCACCCCGCCTCCGAGGACGAGCCCCTCGCCTCCATCGTCGCCTCCATGCAGCGCTTCGCCGTCGAGTCCTTCCCCGTCGTCGCCGGGGGACGCCTCGTCGGCCTCCTCACCCGTGACAACATCCTCGAAGCCGTCGCCGTCCGACGCCGGTGACTCGGTACACTCTCTCCGGTGTGCCCCCTCGATCCGAAATTCCTGGCGCGCCTCACCGGCGGCCTCCCCATCGAAGACGACCGATGGTGCACCCGTTGCCGATACAACCTCATCGGCCTCAAGACATGCCAGAAATGCCCCGAGTGCGGCAAGCCCATCGATGAGGCCGTCTTCGGCCGCCCCGATCCCGAGCGCAAGCCGCTCATCGTCCGCGACCCAGGCCCCTTCTGGGCCTCGCCCACCGACTACCAGCGCTCCCTCGCCGCCGCCGCGACGATCCTCGGCGTGTCCGGCGCCCTCCTGATGCTCTCGCTCCCCCTCGCCCTCCTTCGCCCGAACCTCCTCGCGGCTTCGGTTGCCCTCGTCTCGAGCCTCGGTTGGTGGACCGGCGCCTGCATGATCACGCGTCCCCGACGCCTTGTCCACACGTCCAAGGTCGATCCCGTCTCCGAGAGCGCCGCCCTTCGCGCCTGGGGTCGCATTCTCCAATTCCTCTGGCTCCTCCTCGCCGCCCAACTCCTCCTGGCTTCCATCCCTGCCGAGCCCTTCGCATCCAATCTCCCCAGGCTCATGTCGCTCGCCTGGTTCACCCTCCCCGTCGCCATCGCCGCCCTGCTCCCCCTCGTCTGGCACGTCTCCGCTCTCGGGTTCTGGGCCGGCGACACCAGCCTCGGCTTCTTCATGCGCACGACGACCTGGCTGGTGATCCCGGGCTCCGCTCTCGCCTTCGCCCTCACCTTCACTCGCGCCCTCCCGAACACCCTCGGCGAGTGGGGGGTCTCCACCGTTCGCATCGCGGGGCTCGTGGTCGACCCCGAGAGCAGCGCGCCATCCTGGCTCCTCATCGCTGCCGCGGTCCACGCCCTGTCGTTCGCGCCCCTCCTCCTGCTCCTCCTCGCATGTTTCGATCTCCTCGTCTTGGGCCGCGCGATCCGCCAGGGCATCCGCGAACGCACGGCCGAAGTCGGCCCCGTCGTCAAGCCCCTCGCCCCGATCGAGACGACCGAGATCCCCCTCGCCGCGCCAACGGGCGAGCACCCAGCCATCCACCTCCTCCCCAACCCCTCCATCGCCCCACCTAAGAAGAAGCCCCCGACCCAGGCCCCGGGCTTCTGAACCCTCCCCGCGCGTCACTCCCCGCCCACACGACCCACGAAACTGAACTCCCCGATCCCCTCCTGCGAGAGCAGGTCGAACAGCGCGAGCAGGTCCTTGCGGCTCCCCGATTCATCCGCCGCGACCAGCAGCGGCAGGTCCGGGTTCTCCAACCGCTTCATCCGCACCGCCTCGCCCAGACCTGCGGCCGCCACCACCTCCCCGTCGAGTTCCAGCCCACCCTCCGACGTCAGCACCAGCACCATCGACCGCGCCCGCGAGGCATCCTGCGCGTTCGAGAATCGCGGCAACTCCACCCGCAGCACCTCCGCTCGGATCATCAGCACCATCGCGAACACAAAGAACGTCAACAGCAGGAACACCACGTCGATCAGCGGCGTCATCTCCACCCGCACCTCGTCCCGCGTCCGCCTCAACCGCAGCATCACGACACCGCGGCGTCTCGCGCCGCTCGCTCGTAGGCCATCCCGCCCCAGTGCGTCGGCCGACCCAGCCGAAGATCACGCGCCGCGCGGAGCATCCACCCCCCGACCACCCACGCCCCCACCGGCGCGCCCAGCGCCGCGACCACGGGCGCGCCCGCCTGCCGCCACGCCGCCGCCGCCACGATGACATACGATCCCAGCCCCGCGATCGCGCCAACCTTCGACGCCGTGGTCAGTGCCGTTCCCCCTGGCAGCGTCAGCGCCGCCAGCGCGACCAACGGCAGGATCGTCCCCATCAGCCGCACACGCCACCCGCCACGCACCAGTCGGTGCGTCCGCCTCCGGCACGCCTCCCCGAGGATCCTCCTCCACGACGACGCCGCACGCTCATACGACGCGTACGCCTCCATCCGCAGCATCGGGCCGGCGAGGATCGTCCCCATCCGCAGCCCATGGTCGCGCGCACGCCGTGCGAGCGCCAGGTCCTCCAGCAGTTCATCCTTCACGGCCTCGTGCGTCCCCACCTTGTCGTACGCCTCCCGCCTGATGAGCATGAACTGCCCGTTGGCGAATGCCCGTGGCCGCTTCGCGCGGTTGATGCTCAGCAGAGGATACTGGTGGAACAACTCCATCCCCGCCGCCGGAAGGCAGGCCGCCTCCCGCCACCCAGCCGCCGTCAACCTTGGAACGAGGCTCAGCAGGTCGAGCCCGCGTGTCCGCGCCGCCGCGACCGCCGCCCCGATGCACCCGCGCTCGGGCCTCACGTCCGCGTCGAGAAACAGCCACCAGCCCCCGCCCTCCCCGTCGCGCGACGCCTCGAGCGCACGGTGCACCGCATGGACCTTGCCCGCCCATCCCGCCGGGCAGTCCTCCACCTCCACGACCTGCCACCTCGGATCGTCACCGACCAGCCGCGACAGCATCGCCGCCGACCCGTCGTCGCACCGGTCCAGCGACACGATGAACCGAAGACCCTCGTGATCCTGCGCTCGAAGCGAGTCCACCAGCCCCGCCAGCCTTGCACGCTCGTTGTGCGCCGCCACCACGACCGTCACGCCTTCGGGCTCGATGTTCTTCCGACCCGCCCTCAACACCGGCAGACGACGGCTTGTCGCCGCCAGACGCACGATCCCCGCGCCCCAATAGACCGCCAGCGGGATCGATGCCGCCAGAGAGAGGATCGGTGCGAGGTCCGGCGCCATGCCGGATGACGATAGACTCCTCGCGTGGACGGGCACGCCGACCTCCTCCTCACCAGGGCCCAGACCCGCGACCTCGATCGCCTCGCACGCGACGAGTTCGCCATCCCCACCCTCCTCCTCATGGAGAACGCCGCTCACGCCCTCGCCCAGGCCGCCGATGACCTCCTCTCCGGCCTCCCGGGCGACGTCCTCATCCTCGCCGGTCCAGGGAACAACGGCGGCGACGGGCTCGCACTCGCCCGACACCTCCACGTCCGTGGACTCCAACCACGCATCCTCCTCGCCGCCGACCCCGACCGCCTCCCCCACGATGCCCGCATCAATTTCGACATCTGCCGATGCCTCGGCCTCGACCTCCACCTCACCGATGGCTCCCTGCTCCAAACCGCGGGCCCCGTTCCCTCCCTCGTCGTCGATGCCATCCTCGGGACGGGCCTCGATCGCCCCGTCTCCGGCGCACCCCTCCAACTCATCGACCTCGCCAACTCTCTCCGCGCCGCGGGCGCCATCGTCCTCGCCGCCGATCTTCCCTCCGGCCTCGACGCCGACACCGGCGAAGTCCTCGGTCGTGCCGTCCATGCCGATGTCACCATCTCGTTCGCCTCCCTGAAACCCGGGCTCCTCGCCCTTGCCGCGCAACCGTTCGTCGGCAGGGTCTTCGTTCGGAGCGTGGGCCACCCCCCCGCCCTCCTCCACCGCCTCGGCGTCCCACCCCCGACCCGAGCGCCAGGACGAGAGCCCGAACCCTCGCTCCCACCCGCGCCCGCCCCACGCCGACCGGGTGCCTGACCTATCCTTCACGTCATCGGAGGGGTGAGCCGTGCCCGTGCGAATGGAACTCTCCAGAATCCTGATCCGCGAACAGAACGACTACCAGATCATCGAACTGCGAGAGGTCGCACCGGATACCGACGACGGGCCCGCCCAGATGGAATCCGGTCGGAAGTTCCCCATCGTCATCGGCCTCCCGGAAGCCCAGGCGATCGAGCGACGCCTCAAGGGCATCTCCATCAAGCGACCGCAGACCCACGACCTCCTCGCCGGCGTCATCTCCACACTCGGCGCCAAACTCGAGTCCATCACCATCACCGACCTCGCCGAACACACCTTCTTCGCCAGCCTCGATGTCCGAAAGGCCGACGGCGTCCTCATCAACATCGACTGCCGACCGAGCGATGCCATCGCCCTGGGCATCGGGCAGGATGTCCCCATCTTCGTCGCCGAGCACGTCCTCGACGGGGCCACCCAGGACGAGGGCTGACGCGCGTGGGCGCCCTCCCCCCGTTCGAGCCCCACCTCGATCCACCTCGCTTCTTGACGCCCGACGCCCCGGGCACCGGCGGCCGCCTCCGCGATCGCATCGAGGACTTCATCGTCGATGAGATCCCCGCCTACGAGCCCTCCGGAGACGGCGAGCACGCCATGCTCCTCGTCGAAAAGCGAAACCTCTCCACCCTCGTCCTCGTCCGACTCCTCGCCACTCACTTCGGCGTCCGCCACTTCGACGTCGGCTACGCCGGGCTCAAGGACCGCAGGGCCATCACCCGACAGGCCTTCACCATCTGGCTCCCTCGCGCCCGTGTCGAAGACTTCCCCGCCATCCGTGACCCCCGCGTCTCCGTCCTCTGGGCCGATCGCCACGCCAACAAACTCCGCCGCGGTCACCTCGCCGGCAACCGCTTCTCCATCCGCATCCGCGGCGTCGAGGTCCGCGCGGTCCTCACCGCTCGCGCCGTCCTCGACTCGCTCGCCCGCTCCGGGGTCCCCAATCGCTGCGCCGAGCAACGCTTCGGAACGCTCCTCAACAACCACCGCGTCGGCCGCGCCATCCTCCTCGAAGACCCCGACGAGGTCGTCCGCGAACTCCTCGCCCCCTCCCCTGCCGCGCCGCCCTCCCAGGCCGAGGCCCGCGCCGCCTTCGATGCGGGGGACTTCCGCCTCGCCCTCGATCGCTTCTCCCCCAACGCCAGGACCGAGCGCAACGTCCTCCGCGTCCTCGCCCGCGGCGGCTCCCCGCGCGACGCCGCCCGCGCCATCTCCCGTGACGAACGCTCCTTCTTCGTCACCGCCTTCCAGTCCGCCATCTTCAACGATCTCCTCAACCGCCGTCTCGCCGCGGGCTCGCTCGCCTCGCTCCGCCCCGGCGACATCGCTTTCAAGCACGACAACGGCGCCCTCTTCGATGTCGACGACGGTGTCGTCGCCGATCCTTCCACACCCGCTCGCCTCGCCGACCTCCTCGTCTCGCCCTCGGGGCCCATGTGGGGCAAGGGTATGAAACGCGCCCGCCCTCCCGTCGATGCCGACGAACTCGACGCCCTCCAGCGCACGTCCGTCTCCCTCGACCACCTCGCTCGATTCGACGCTCGCCTTCCGGGACTCATCGACGGCGCCCGGCGTCCCTTCCGCGTCCCCCTCCGCGATCCCCAGGTCGAGGCCGGAGTCGACGAGCACGGCTCCTTTATCCGCTGCGCCTTCGAACTCCCTCGCGGCGCCTTCGCCACCGCCGTCATGCGCGAGATCATGAAACCCGCCCCGGGCACTCCCGCCCCCGAACTCTCGCACGACGAACCCCTCGACACGGAGCCCACCGAATGACCCCGCGACTCGTCTGCTTCGATCTCGGCGGCGTCATCGTCCGCATCTGCCGTTCCTTCGACCAGGCCGCCCACGCCGCGGGCCTCGACCTCCGCCTCTCCACCGCCGATCTCGATCGGTCGCGCGCCCAGCGACGCGCCCTCACCGACCTCCACCAGACCGGCGGCCTCGATTCCGCCGACTACTACGACCGCATCTCCGCCTCCCTCGCCCGGGCATACTCCCCCGACGAGGTCCGACGCATCCACGATGCCTGGATCCTCGGCGAGTACCCCGGCGTCCACGACCTCGTCTCCGATCTCCTCGCACGTCCCGGCATCCGCACCGGCGTCCTCTCCAACACCAACGATGCCCACTGGCACGCCATGACCGCCTCGCGGCGCGACCTCTTCCCCACCCCGGCGCGTGTCCACCACCCCCACGCCAGCCACCTCCTCCGCCTCGGCAAGCCCGCACCCGCCATCTACGAAGCCTTCGAACTCGCCGCCGATGCCGCGCCTTCCGACATCGTCTTCTTCGATGACCTTCCCGAGAACATCGACGCCGCCCGTGCCCGAGGCTGGCTCGCCCACCGCATCGATCCCGATGCCGACACCGCCTCTCAGATGCGCGCCCACCTCGCCCGAGCCGGCGTCCTTCCCTTCTGACCCGATCCACACCAGCCCCTACACTCCCCCATGCCCGCCATGGCCACGCCCCCGCGCGCCGACCCTCGCCTCGACCCCATCCGTGACAAGATCGCCGGAGGCGTCCGCCTTTCCCTCGACGACGGCGAAATCCTCTACGAATCCCCTGACATCTGGTCCGTCTGCGCCCTCGCCGATCTCGTCCGACGACGCCTCCACCCCGATGTCGCCTACTACAACGTCAACCGCCACCTCAACTACTCCAACGTCTGCGCCCTCTCCTGCAAGTTCTGCGAGTTCTTCGCCAAAAAGGACGACCCCAAGGCCTACACCCGCGACACCGCCTACATCCGCGACGAGGCCCGCCGGGCCGTCGAAGCAGGCGCCACCGAGATCCACTCCGTCGGCGGCCTCCACCCCTACCTCCCCTTCGACTATTACACCGACCTCGTCCGAACCATCCGCCAGACCGCCAAGGAGATGGGCTCGGAACTCCACGTCAAGGCCTTTACCGCCGTCGAGATCGTCCACCTTGCCCGCATCGCCAAGGTCTATCGCGGGGCCAACGACCCTACCCCCGCCGGCCGGCTGGCCCGGATGGAGGGCATCCGCTGGGTCCTCGAACGCCTCAAGGACGCCGGGCTCGGATCGCTCCCCGGCGGCGGCGCCGAGGTCTTCGACGACCGCGTCCACGACGAAGCCTTCAAGGGAAAGATCCGCTCCGATGTCTGGCTCGATGTCCACCGCGTCGCCCACGCCCTGGGCCTGAACTCCAACGCCACCATCCTCTACGGCCACGTCGAGCAGCGCCGCGAGCGACTCGTCCACATGGACATGCTCCGCACCGCACAGGACGAGGCCCTCGCACGGCGCGCCGCCTCGCCTGCGTCCGACTCGTTCGGTCGCTTCCAGGCCATCATCCCCCTCCCCTTCTTCCCCGACGGCTGCGAACTCGAGCGCCTCCCCGGGCCCGAGGGGCTCGAAAACCTCCGCACCCTCGCCGTCTCTCGCCTCATGCTCGACAACTTCGAGCACGTCAAGGCCTTCTGGATCATGCAGACCCTCGCCATGGCCCAGCTCATGCTCCAGTGCGGCGCCGACGACGTCGACGGCACCGTCGTCTGGTACGACATCACCAAGGTCCCCCAGGGCGCCTCCCACGGCCAGGCCACCCACCAGGAGGTCAGCGTCTGGACCCTCCAGCAAGCCATCCGCGAGGCTGGCTTCATCCCCGTCGAGCGCGACACCCTCTATCGCCGCGTCATCCGCGAGAACGGCTCCTGGCGCGCCGCCTGAGCCTCACACCCCCAACTTCGCCTTCACGTTCGCCGTGATGTCGTCCGTCTTGGGCGAAACCACCAGCGGCCTCGCCAGCAGTTCCTGCAGCACCGTCTCCTGGCTCTTGGGCTCGATGTTCTCGAACGTCGCCCGCGACGCGATCAGGTGCGTGTACCCCAGTTCCGCCGCCGTCGAGGCCGCCGTGCCCGCCACCTTCTGATACACCTCGACCAACTGCTCCGCCTGGAACCGCTCGATCTGCGCCAGCCCCTCCTGTCGCGCCGACTGCATCTCGTTCATCTTCGCCCCCAACTGCGCCTCCACACGCTTGTACTCCGGGTCGGTCTGCGGCAGCACCTGCAGCGTCGACCGCATCGTCATCATGTCCTTCTCCAGCCCCGTCAGGCGGTCGTTCCACAACTTGACCAGTTCATCGCGCTTCGCCACGCGCTCCGCCGCGTTGATCAGTTTGTTCATGATGTCGTACACGTCCACCGAGGCCACCTTCGCCTCGGCCGATCCGGCACGGTCCGCCACCGCCGGCGTCGCCGCGCGATCCGCAACGACCACGAGCCCGAGGCACACCACGACCGCAAGCACCACGATCCGTTCAATCTGACGCATGTTGGCTCTCCAGGTGGACTGGAGTGTACGCCCCGAGTGCCTAGAGTCGCCGGGCACGCCCACGGTGCCGCGACGGAGCCCCCCATGCACGACCCGCGCCTCGAACGCCTCGCCGATGTCCTCGTCCGCTATTCCACCCGCGTCAAGCCGGGCGACCTCGTCGCCATCCACGCCGAGCCCGTCGCCCTCCCCCTCATCGAGGCCGTCTACGAGCGGGTCCTCGCCGCCGGTGGCCATCCCTTCTGGCAGGTCCGCTCCGAGTCCCTCGACGAGATCCGCCTCGCCCGTGCCTCCGACGACCAACTCCGTTTCCTCAACCCCCTCGACCTCACCCGCATCAACACCATCGATGTCCAGATCGCCCTCTGGGCCGACATCAACACCAAGGGCCTCTCACGTGTCGATCCCGCCAGGCAGGCCATCGCCGCCGCCGCCCGCCGTCCCTTCATGACCCGATTCCTCGAACGCGCCGCCGCACGCGAACTCCGCTGGGTCGGTACCCAGTACCCCACCCTCGCCTCCGCCCAGGATGCCGAGCGAAGCCTCCGCGAGTACGCCGACTTCGTCTTCTCCGCCGGCCTCCTCCACCTCCCCGATCCCGTCGCCGCCTGGCAGGAGATCCACCGCCGCCAGGAACTCGTCCGCGGCTTCCTCCAGGGCCGACGAGAGATCCGCTTCCGCGTCCCTCCCTCCGACAACAACGACGGCACCGACCTCCGCGTCGATGTCTCACGCGCCACCTGGATCAACTGCGCAGGACACGAGAACTTCCCCGACGGCGAGGTCTTCGCCGGGCCCCAGGGCGCCGACGGCCACGTCAACTACACCTTCCCCGCCGTCTACCACGGCCGCGAAGTCCTGGGCGTTCGCCTCGTCTTCAAGGCAGGACGCGTCGTCGAGGCCTCCGCCTCCAAGAACGAAGAGTTCCTCCTCAAGATGCTCGACCAGGACGCCGGTGCTCGAACCCTCGGCGAGATCGCCGTCGGCACCAACTACTCCATCACCGAGTTCTCCCGCAACACCCTCTTCGACGAGAAGATCGGCGGGACCTTCCACGCCGCCGTCGGCGCCGGATACCCCGAATCCGGCAGCACCAACGAGTCCGGCCTCCACTGGGACATGGTCGGCGACCTCCGAGGGCTCGACGGCCCGCCAGGGACCATCGAGTCCGACGGCGAAGTCATCTCCCGTGCCGGCCGCTTCCTCAACCCCGACTGGCCCGGCTGATCCGCGCCCGCCTCAGTCCACCCAGATCGTCAGCGTCAGCCCGTTCCCGGCGCTCCGCACCGACGACACACCCCTCAGGTACCGGTTCGTCTGCACGAGCATCGACTCGGGCCCCACGATCGCGCCCGTGGCGTCATCCTCACAGACGAACAGGTTGTCCGGGAAGACCATCGGCCCACGACCGCCCAGTCGCCCGAAGGTGAACGTCAGATCGTCTGGGTCCGGCTTCGTCTCGAACACCACCATCCCGTCGTTCCTCGCCATGTTCCCTTCCCACCTCGTCCGTGAACCATGGATGATCAGCGTGTTCGATCCCGTCCCCGTCGGCCCGTTCGTCAGGGCCCACTTCCCCGGCTGCCCGGTGTAGTCCGGCCCGCGGTTGCCGACGATCACCTGATCCGACTTGAACGTCGCGCTCCACTCCCCGCGCCTCGCCCCCAGCGGGATGAGATGCGCGTACGACGTGTTCCCGATCCCCGTGTTCCCCGCCGAGGTCGGATGCGTGTCCAGCGGCGTCCCGTTGAAGGCCGGATCCCAAAGCGCCGCGCGCGGAGACGCCGCCCTCGAGGGAGCATCGAACTCGTACGCCTCATGCGCGCTCACCGAGGGGTTTGATTCCGCCGGGCTCACCATCATGTCCGTTGGCGCAAAACCCAGAAACACCAGGATCGACAGGATGTTCCCCGTCGTGTCCTTCTCGAGAGGGTTCGCCGAGTTGATCGTGCCGTTCCGCGCATCGATAACGCTCGGCAGCGGGTATTGATCCCGGTTCGCCGCCGCAAACGACATCATCCCCATGTGCGTCCCGCGCACCTGCGTGCTGTCCTTCAACTCCCGAGCCGTCTGCCTCGCCTTCCCCAGCGCCGGCAGCAAGATCCCCGCCAGCACCCCGCACACCGCCACCGACACGACCCCGACCACCACGATCACGATCGTGACCACCAGCGCCATCGGCACGCCCGACTTCGGTGGCAGCGGGGGGGCCGAACCCCAGGGCTCCCCAGGCCCTGCGGGTGGCGTGTCCGGCTGGCCATACTCTGGATTCTGTGCCATGTCGCCTCCGTCTCGTCGCTTCCACTTGGGTTCAATCCCAGATCGGTTTCATCTCTCCCGCCCGCGCCCCGGCCCTGGGGAAGATCCCCAGCCACGTGTTCGCTCGCGTCGGGTCGTCCGGCTCGTCAAGAAACAGGAGGTCCGTCCACGCCTCCTTCCGCGCATCGATGTACCTCGGGTGCCGCTTCCCTTCTACCCGTCCCCTCACCGTGTACGCATCCGCCCATGCCTCCGCCGAAAGGTCCGTCAGCAGCACCACCCCCGACCACGTCCCCGCCTTGCCGAACATCGCAAACGCGTTCGATCGCTCCGTCGCATACGTCGGGGAGACCGTCCCGTCCGTGTTCTTCTTCACCGCCAGGATCTCCGGCCCCCGGTGCGACACGATCGGGTGCCTCACCCCCGTCGAGATCCTCCACGACTCCCGCCTCGACGCCGTGCATGCCAGGTGCGCGAAACTCGCGTTCCCGACACGCCCCTGCGTGAAATCCACCGCGAACGCCGGATCCCACAGCGCCCGCCTCGGGTTCCTCGCCGTCGCCGGCTCCTTCATCGAATAGTCCTCGTCCACCCGGATCGACCCGTTGATCTCCGCGCGCGACACGAACGCCCCCGCTCCCACGTGCCCCGAGAAGATCAGGATCGAATAGACCGCCGCCGTCGTGTCCTTCGCCTCCGCTCCCTCCCCGGGCCCGGGCAGCACCGTCTGGTTCCGCGCATCGAGCACCGAAGGCACCGGCAGGTTCGTGTCGTTCGACCTCGCCCACGACTCCATCGCCCGCCCGATCTCCAGGATCGAGCCCTTGTCCACGCTCGCGTCCGCGATCACCCTCGCCCGCGAGCACGCCGGGATCACCACCACCAGCCCCGCCGCCGCAACGACCGCCCCGCCCGCAACGTCCCGGATCGTCGCCATCACCCGGGCCCGGTCCACAGGTAATACGCGTTGGGCATGGAGCCCGGCCCGCGTCCGAGGTTCAACACGTTCACCTCCACCGCAGGCGACGCGGGCGCTTCCACCGGCGTGCTCCAGCCCTCCGCATACGCCGACCTCGTTCTCCCCACCGAACCCGAGTACTTCACCACGTCCGCGTGCGTCAGCCCCGCACGGCGTTTCACGCTCACCACCGCCTCCGCGATCCCCCCCAGCGAATCGACCAGCCCCCACTCCAGCGCCCGCACGCCGGTCATGATGCGACCATCGGTCGCCGCCTCAAGCGAGCCCGGCGGGATCCCGCCCCGCCTCGATTCCACCAGCCCGCGGAACCTCGAATAGAACTCGTCCACAAGGCCCTGGTAGAGCGCCTCGTGCGCCGCCTCCCGCGCCTCGAACGGGTTCCCCATGTCCTTGTTCGGGCCGCTCGTGATCGCCGTCGACACGATCCCCAGCCGCCCGAGCCCCTCCGAGAAGTTCATCAGCGGGATCACCACCCCGATCGATCCCGTCAGGCTCGTCGGCTGCGCGATGATCTCGTCCCCAGCCAGCGCAAGGTAATACCCCCCGCTCGCCGCCACGTCCCCCAGCGACACCACCACCGGCTTGCCCGTCCTCTCCGCAAACCGCCTCACCTCAAGGTACGCGATGTCGCTCGCCGTCACCGTCCCGCCGGGCGAGTTGATCCGGATCACCACCCCACGCACCAGCGGGTCCTGCTCCGCTCGTCCCAACTGCGACACAAACACGTCCAGCGCGTTGGCCCCGGGCCCGGCGAGCCCCGGTTCCCGCATGTCCGAGATCATCCCGCGGACGTCGATCAGCGCGATCTTCTCCTTCCCGGGCTCATCCGTCACCAGCACTTCCGTGATCACCCGTGGCGTCGGACCCAGCCCCACCGAAAGCGTCAGAGGCGTGCATCCCGCCCCCGCCGCCGCCAGTCCCGCCGCCACGCTCGCTCGAATCCGCTCCATCCCGATAGCCTACCTACCTTCTCGACGATGCACATCCCCGTCCTCGCCGACGAGGTCCTCACCCTCCTCGATCCCCAACCAGGCGAGACCCTCGTGGATTGCACCGCCGGACTGGGCGGGCACGCCTCCCTCCTCGCCCCTCGCCTCCTTCCCCACGGCACGCTCGTCCTCAACGACGTCGATCCCGCCAACCTCGCCCACGCCCGCGCCCGCGCCGCGCTCGCCGCACCGGGCCTCCGCATCCTCGACATCCGGGGCAACTTCGCCGAACTCCCCCCCACGCTGCTCCGCCTCGGCCTCCGCGCCGACCTCCTCCTCGCCGACCTCGGCTTCTCCTCCAACCAGGTCGAGGACCCCGCCCGCGGCCTCTCCTTCCAGCGCGCCGGCCCGCTCGACATGCGACTCGATCCCTCCCTCCCTCGCTCCGCCGTCGATGTCGTCAACCACTGGAGCGAGTCCGAACTCGATCGCGTCATCCGGGATTTCGGCGAAGACCGCAACGCCGCCCGCATCGCTCGAAAACTTGTCGAGGCCCGTGCCTTGGAACCGATAACCACCACGCAGCGGCTCGCGGAGATCGTGCGATCGGCGTTCGGCGGTCACTCGGGTGGGTCTCGCATCGACCCCGCCACGAGGACCTTCCAGGCCCTTCGCATCGCCGTCAACGACGAGATCGCCTGCCTGGAGGCCCTCCTCGCGTGGATCGATCGTGCCGCGACCTCGACGACCGACGACTGGCTGAGCCGCAACGCTCGCCTCGCCTTCATCGCCTTCCACTCCCTCGAAGATCGTCCCGTCAAGCACGCCTTCGCCTCACTCGTCCAGCGGGGGCTCGCCTCCTTCCTCGTCCGCGGAGCGGCGACGGCATCAGCGGCGGAGTCCGCGGCCAATCCTCGAGCCCGGTCCGCCAAACTTCGTGCGATCCGGGTGCTCCCTTCGGGTGACAGCCCGATCGGCGCGGTCTGATCCCGCTCGCATGGCCGCGCGCGGGCGTGACACCCGGCCCATCTCCGGGTATGGTTCCACAGGTCTCCCGCTCGCCGGGCTAACGCAGGGACGCGTCGCCGTGACTCGAGAACAGAAGCTCGCCCTCATCATCGGGTTCATGCTCGTCATGGTCGTCGGGGTCCTCCTCAGCGACCACTTCTCCCACGCCAGGCAGAGCCGCCTCGCCGCCGTCGAGCCCCCAGAGGCCGACGTCCATGTCCCCGCAGGCGCCAACCCGGCGCCCTTCGTCCGAACCTCGCGTCAGGATTCGCCCGTCGAGCCCACCCGCTGGATCGACGATGGACCCGCCGCCACCCTCCGCGATGAACCTCCTTCTCTCCTTCGCGATGAACCCACCCTCATCGCCGACGCCTCCTCCTCCACGCCCGAGACCTTCGAGTGGGACATGGGCATCGGCATCCCCGATCGCTTCAAGCACCTCTTCGATCGCGTCGGCAACGGCGACTCGCGCGAACTCGCCCGGATCGACCACGCTTCCAGGGACTCCGCCCAGCAGCCAATCTCCCCGCCCAGGTCCGACCCCGCGCCCGTCGCCGACGTCCCGCTCGCCTGGCAGTGGCACACCGTCCGAAAGGGTGAGACGCTCTACGGCCTCGCCCGTCGATACACCGGCGACGGCAACCGCTGGCCCGAACTCGCCCGCCGCAACGCCTCTCGACTCGGCGCCGACGGCGCCGTCCGCGAAGGGGTCCGGATCGAGGTCCCCGCCGCCGCACCCTCACCCGCGCCTTCCACGCCCGCCGCCCGCCCCGTTTCGCCCGCCCCAACCGAGCCCCGACGCTACGCCGTCAAACAGGGCGACACCCTCGGACGCATCGCCCAGCGCGAACTCGGCACCGTCCGCCGCCAGGCCGAAATCATCGCCCTCAACAAGACCAGAATCGACGACGCCGACGACATCCGCGAGGGCATGATCCTCCTCCTCCCACCCGGCTGACGCGAGGGCTTCGCCTTGCTCGCGAAACTCGTCTTCCTCGTCCTCGTCCTCGGCGTCTGTTCCTGCGCTCTGCTCGCGACGAGGCAACTCCGCCTCCAGTGCGGGCACGACATCGCCACCGCCCGCCTCAGGATCCGCGCCCACGACGAGGAACTCGCCCGTCTCCGCGCCGCCGTGGCCTCCGGCACCACCCCACACGCCGTCGAGCAGTTCCTCGATGCCCTTGGCACCGTCGAGCCCTTCCAGGCCCGCCGAGCCGCCGCCCTCCCTCCACCCTCGGATCCCACACGATGACGGGCCCCGCACGCATCGACCTCGTCGCCTCGATCCTCACCGCCGTCGTCTCGGCCCTCTTCCTCGCCGTCCTCCTCCGTGTCGCCCAACTCCAGATCTCTCCGGGCGACCGCCTCGCCCGGCACCTCGGCGGCCATACCTCCTCCGTCGCGCTTCCCGCGCCTCGCGGCGATATCCTCGACCGCCGCGGTCGCCTCCTCGCGACCACCCGCTACGCACGCCGCCTCATCCTCGATCCAACCCTCTTCACGCCCGACGCCCTCGACGCCGCCGTCCCTCGCCTCGCCGCCGCCATCGATCTCGATCCCGCCGCAGTCGGCGAGCGGATCTTCGCCGCCGTCCGCGAGAACGAGGAACGCGCCGCCGAACACGAGTTCCTCCGCACCCTCTGGCCCGACCGCGCGTCCCTCCGCGAATCCCCCTTCCACGCATGGATCTCCGAGATCATCGGTCGCCCGCTCCCCGCCCACGACCTCGGCTTCGCCCCCGTCATCCCCGATAAGCCCCGCCTCGTCCGCTACGTTCGCCTCGGCGGAATCCTCTCCGATCTCCAGGCCGACGCCGTCGACGCCCTCAACCTCCCGGGCGTCTCCCTCGAACGCGTCAGCGTCCGCGAGTATCCCGCAAGGGACGCCAGCGCCAAAATCGTCGGCCTCGTCGGCGTCGAACACAACGGGCTCCTCGGCGCCGAACTCCTCTTCGACCACAGACTCCAGGGACGCGAAGGCCGCCTCGAGTTCGTTCGAGATGTCCGCCGTGAGCCCCTCTGGGTCGAGGAAGGCTCCTTTCGTGGGCCCGAGCGCGGCTCCACCGTCCGCCTCGCCATCGACCTCGAACTCCAGCGCCTCGCCGCCGAAGAACTCGCCCGTGGCGTCGAAGAAGCCGACGCCGCCGGTGGACGCCTCGTCCTCCTCGATCCCCACTCCGGCGAGATCCTCGCCATGGTCGACCTCGTCCGGCACGTCCCCGGCGCCGTCGAGTTCCCCTGGGCCGACAAGGCCACCGGCGTCACCCCCGAACTCCACGCCCGCTCCCCGCGCCCACGCTACCGCGCCGTTCAGCCCGACACCGCCTCCGATCGTGTCGATCGAAACCGCTGCGTCGAAGATGTCTACGAGCCCGGCTCCACCTTCAAGCCCTTTGTATGGGCTTCCGTCCTCGCCGCGGGAAAAGTCCGCCCCGACGAAGTCTTCGACACCGAGGGCGGACACTGGCGAACCCCCTACGGCCGTCCACTCGAAGACGAGGTCAAACGCGCCACCATGCGCTGGACCGACGTCCTCGTCCTCTCCTCCAACATCGGCATGGTCAAGGGCGCCGACCGCCTCTCCCACGCCCAACTCCGCGACACCATCCTTCGCTTCGGGTTCGGTCGAAAGACCGGCCTCCCCCTCCCGGGCGAGGCCACCGGCCTCGTCACCTCCGCCAAGGCCTGGAGCAAGTACACCCAGACCTCCGTCGCCTTCGGGCACGAAGTCGCCGTCACCCCCATCCAGATGGCCCGTGCCTTCTGCGCCTTCGCCCGCACAGGCGACCGCGCCGGCACCATCCCCAACATCTCCCTCCTCACCCCCAATCCCTCCGCCGCGCCCGCCGAACGCGTCCTCCCCGCTCCCGTCGCCGAACTCACCCGCACCACCCTCCTCGGCGTCGTCGAACGCATGGATGCCACCATCGCCCGCGCCAACCCCGCCGACGCCAACTGGCAATACTCCATGTTCGGAAAATCCGGCACCGCCGCCATCCCCCTGGGCGAACCGCCTCCCGGGAAGCGACGCCCTCGCGGCCATCGCGGCTACCTCGACAAGCAATACAACGTCAGTTTCGTCGCCGGCGCGCCCGCCCACGATCCTCGACTCGTCATCGTCGTCGTCATCGACGACCCCGGGCCCGCCCGCGTCGCCAACAGGACCTACTTCGGTTCCCACGTCGCCGGCCCGGTCGCCCGTCGAGTCATGGATCGCGCCCTCGCCTATCTCGGCGTCCCCCACGACGCCACCCCTCCCGCTAAGGCCTTGGCGGGCTCCCCACGCTGAGCGGCGACTCGCCCCGCACAATCCGAGACCTCGCCCCGCGCGTCGTCAGCACCGCCAGGAACGCGTCATACTCACGCGACGCCTCTTCCAGGTCCGTGTTGAAGTACGCCCGGAACACCGCCGTCCCGCGACGCCTCAGCACCGCCTCCCGCGCCCCGCGCGACCCCAGCCGTTCCTGAACACGACCGAGCATCCGTCCAGCCGCCGCGTCCGAAAGCAGCGCCTCGAACGACTCGCGATACTTCCCCCCCTCTCCCTCACGAAGGAAATGCACCAGCGCCCACACCTGCGCGTAATACGTCAGCGTCCCGGACGTCGTCGTGTCGATCAACTCCTGCGGCGAACCGTTCAGAAGTGCCTCCAGCGGCTGCAGCCCACGCCTCCACGCCGAATACCTCAACTGATCAAACCGCTCCACGTTCGCCCACGCCATGAAGTTCGGCGTCTCCGGCTCGTCCGCTCGCCACCGGAACCCCTCCATGTACGCCGCAATCCCCTCCTCCAGCCACAAGGGCAGCGGCTGCCGGAACGACCGCTGCGTGTACTGGTGCCACCCCTCGTGCGCCGCGATCGCGAACGTGTCGTGCGTCCCGAGGTCGTACAACACCGCTCGCCCTGCCGCCGAGAACCCTCCTCGCTGGATCCTCAGGTACGTCTCCGCGTCGCTCCCCATCAGTTCCACCGTCATCGCCGCCCACTGCGTCCGCTCCGCGAGCAGGAACATCTCCATCCCCGCTGGCGTCGGAGGGTCCCCCGCCAGCAGCGACCGATACTCCTGCAGCGCCGATTCCATGAACCCGCCGATCCGTCCCGAGATCATTCGGTCACGCACCGTCGTGAAGATCCGGTACGACCCCGTCCGGATCTCACGTCCCTCGCGACCCTGGAAACTCCACGGCTCGACCACGATCCCCGCCGGAATCGCGCCGGCCGTCGGCGCCGCCACGACCCCGGGTGTCGCCGTCATCGGACGCGTCTGGCACCCGAACGCTGGCCACCACAGCGCCCCAGCCGCGATCAGCACCCGACCGCACGCCCTCTTGACCGCGATCATCCCTCGATCCTCCCGAGCGCGGCCTCCGTTGCCGCGAGATCCTCCCTCGCCTTCTCCAGTTGCGCCCTCGTCTGCTCCACAAGGTGCTTGGGCGCCCGATCCGCATACCCGGGGTTCGACAGCCGCGATTCCAGCGCTGCCACCGACTTCGCCTGCTCCGCTCGCTGCCGAGACAGCCGCTCTCGCTCCGCGCCCGAATCCACCGCGTCCGCAAGGTTGCTCGCCGCGCACTCGTGCCCCTCAAACCGGAACAGCGGCGAACCCGCCGGCGCGGGCGTCGAGACCAGCGCCCCCACCAGCCCCAGCACCTCCACCAGACCCGCGTCCTTCCCGAACTCCGCCAGCAGCGCCGCGGGAACGTGAACCCCGATCTTCCGTTTCGGCGGGACCTGGTGCGTCGCCCTCACCTCCCGGATCGCCGTCACCAGACCGCGCACACGCTCGAACCCGGCCTCCGCTCCCTCGTCCCGAAGCGACCCAGACACCCGCGGCCACCCTGCCAGGCACAGCAAGCCCGCTCGGCGCGAGGCCCCCAGCTCGATCCCCTCGATCGCGTCGGTTTCCACCTCCCGCAGCCGCTCCCACAGCACCTCCGTGATGAACGGGCACACCGGGTGCAGCAGCCTCACCACCACCTCCACCGCGTGCGACAGCACCGCGCGCTGCACCGCGCTCCCCGCGACCGTCGGCTTGATCGCCTCGAGATACCAGTCGCACAGGTCACGCCACATCAGGTCATAGATCGTCTGGGCATACACGCTGAACGAGTACGTCGCGAGCGCTCCCTCGCACTCCGTCACCGCCCGGGACAGCCTCGACAGCATCCACCGGTCCGCCAGCGATGGCGCTTCGAGCCGCCCCGCAGGCTTTGCCCCCTCCAGCATCAGCAGCGCAAACCGCGTCGCGTTCCACAACTTGTTGCAGAAGTTCCGTCCCAGATCGAAACGCGAACTCGTGTTCCGCCCCGTCGCCGGGTCCTTCTGCACCGGCATCCGGACGTCCTGCGTGGGTGTCGTCATCAGCGCCAGCGTGAACCGCATCGCGTCCGTTCCGTGCGAGGCGATGATGTCCAGCGGGTCCACCCCGTTCCCCAGAGACTTGGACATCTTCCGTCCCTCGCCGTCCTGGATCACCGAGTGGATGAACACCTCCCGGAACGGCACCGGTCCACGCCCCTGCCCCTGACGCTCCAGCGACGCACGGTCGGCGCTCGAACCCCGCCCCCAACCCTCTGCAAGGAAATACCGGTTGAACATCGTCATCCGCGACACCCACAGCGTGATGATCTCCCGCGCCGTGCAGAGCGTCGATGTCGGGTTGAACGCACGAAGCATCAACGCAAAGTCCCCGATCCCCGTCTCCTTGGCCGCCCTCGCCGGGTCCGGCCACCCCAGCGTCGACAAGGGCCACAACGCCGAGGAGAACCACGTGTCCAGCACGTCCGGGTCGCGCTCGAAGCCCGCACCCTCCAGCGCCGCCGCCCCCCCGCCCTCCGGCTCGCGCACGCACGCGTACACGCTCCACGCCCCGTCCGTCTCCTCCTCCGATCGCACAACGACCCCCTCGCCCTCGCCCGCCGCCCGCAGCGCCGCGTCCCGACCGCCCGCGTCCAGCCCGCGCCGGCACCACACCGGGATCCGGTGCCCCCACCACAACTGCCGGCTGATGCACCAGTCCCGAATGTTCTCGTGCCACTGCCGGAACGTCCTCGCGTAACGCTCCGGGAAAAAGCCGAGTGTGTTCTCCCCCGCGGCAACCCCTTGTCGCGTGCCCTCGACCTCGTCTCCCATCGCCCGCAGCGCCGCACCCGACATCCGATCGTCCGTCACCCTCACGTACCACTGATCGCTCAGGTACGGCTCGATGACCGCCTTGCTCCGATCCGAGAACTTCAGCGAGTGCCTGTACGGCCTCGACTCCTCCAGCAGCCCGCGGTCCCCGAACTCCTTGACCACCATCTTCCGCGCGTCCTCGCGCTTCTTCCCCACGAAGACGTGCGCGTGCGCAATGTCCAGCCACCCGTGCGCGTTGCTGATCGTCGCGTCCGGCGCAAAGATGTTGATGAGCGCCCCGCCGGGACGCCCCTGCGACACGTCCATCACCTCCCGATGCCGCACGTAGATCTCGTGATCGTTCGGATCGTGCGCGGGCGTCACCTTCAGGAATCCCGTCGCGTACACCGCCTTCGGGTCCCGCGCCGCCGCCTCCGGGTCCTCCTGCATCCGCGCGGGCAGCACGACGTACTCATCCTCGATGATCGGGATGACTCGACCCACGATCGGCAACTCCACGCTCAACCCACGGAGCGCCCTCGCCCTCGGATCCCGCGGGTTCACCGCCACCGCCGTGTCCCCAAGGTACGTCTCCGGACGCGTCGTCGCGACCGTCACCCACGCCTGCTCCTCGTCCGGGTGCGCCTCCGCGCCGGGATACCCCCGCCGCGCCAGTTCCGACCACGTCACCGGCACCGCATCCGCCGGCGGCAACTCCCCCCGCAGCCGCTCCCCGCGCGTCGTCGGCCCGTGCGGATGCACCACCGGATATCGCAGGTAGAAAAAGAACGAGTCGACCTCCTCCTCATAGCACTCGTCGTCCGCCACCGCGGTCTGGAGCACCGGGTCCCAGTTCACCAGCCGCTTCCCCCGATAGATCAGCCCGTCCCTGAACAGCCGGAAGAACGCCTCGTGCACCGCCCGCGCGCACACCCCGTCCATCGTGAACCGCTGCCGGTCCCAGTCGCACGAGCAACCCATCGCCTTCAACTGACCCGTGATCGCCGCCTCGTACTCGTCCTTGTACGCCTGCACCCGCGCGATGAACGCCTCCCGCCCAAGGTCCGACCTCCGCTTCTTCTCCTCCTTCATCAACCGCTTCTCGACTACCGCCTGCGTGGCGATCCCCGCGTGGTCCGTCCCAGGCATCCACATCGCCTCGAACCCCATCATCCGGTGCGCCCTCACCAGGATGTCCTGAAGAGAGTTGTTCAGCGCGTGCCCGAGGTGCAGCCGATCCGTCACATTCGGCGGCGGGATCAGCACCGAATACCCCCTCGCCTCCCCCGACACCACCCGCCCAGGTTCCGCACGGAACGCCCCCGCCTCCACCCACGCCCGTCTCACGCCCTCCTCGTGCTCGACCGGTCGGTACTGCGTCGGCAATCCCGCCCCGCCGTCACCGGATCTCGGCTCGCTCCGCATTGGCTTCCCGTGCTCCATGGGTGTTCCGATATCGTCCGCCAGCCTCACACCGCGGGTCGATTTCCAGTGTAGACAAGCCGATACTGGTCTACACCATGCCGCGCAAGCGATCCCTCATCGACCGCCTCCCCTCCCGATACTCCCCCGACGCCGCTCGACGCGCCCTCGGTGGCCGACGCCTCGCCCTCGCCGGAATGCTCATCCTCTCCCTCGCCGTCGTCGGCGTCGTCGCCATGATCCTCCACGAGTCCCTCGCCACGCCCGAGGCCGCCCACGCCGCACCCGACCGCTCCGAAGTCCGCGCCGTCCTCGACTCCTCCGTTCGCCTCGTCCGCGAGGGCCGCGCCGCAGAATCCCGCAAACTCCTCGAAGCCGCCATCGCACGCTCCCCCGACGACGGCGACCTCTACGTCGCCCTCGCCGAGTCCCTCATCGCCCTCAACGAACTCGACCTCGCCTACGGCGCGTTCCAGCAGGCCATCGCCTCCGGAGCCTCCGACCCCGCCACCCACTTCGCCGCGGGGACCATCGCCAGCAAAACCAACCGCACCGATCGGGCCCTCGAGCACTACAACCAGGCCCAGATCGGCGACCCCCTCAACCCCGCCTACCCACTCTTCCTCGCCCAGGTCCAGATCCGCTCCGGCCTCCTCGAAGAAGCCAAGGCCAGCCTCCTCCGCTCCGTCCACCTCGATCCCGACGAGCCCCGCGCCTGGGGAACCCTCGGCGAACTCTTCCTCAACGAGAACAAGTCGGACCTCGCCCTCAAACACCTCCGCGAAGCACGTTCCCTCGACCCCGACTTCACCCGCTGGCGTCTCGGAGAAGCCAAGGCGCTCAAACGCCTCGGCAGGCCCGAAGAAGCCCTCGACCTCATCCTCGCCCTCGACCCCGCTCGCCGACGCGACGACGCCACCCTCAGGCTCCTCGGCGAGTGCTTCGGAATGCTCCGCGACCCCGCCGCCGCCGCCGCCGTTTACGCCGACGCCTCCGACGCCGAGCCCGCCAACCCCGCCCTCGCCTACGAATCCGCCCTCTGGTTCGAACGCGCCGGTGACTTCCCCCGCGCCGCGGCCTTCGCTCGCCGTGCCTTCGGCCTCAACGCCCCAGGCGCACGCGAACTCCTCGCACGAGTCGAAGACAAGTAGCGGTCCCGCTTCCGCGCGGACCCTCCCCTCTCCGCAACCCCGACACCCGCACATGCCGATGAATACGATCTCCACGGAATAAGGAGGCTCCATGCGCGCCATCTTCGGCCTCGCCTTCGTCCTCTCCATCCTCTCCGCTCCAGCCCTCGCTCAGTCCCCTCCCAGGCCGGTCGAGTTCGCCGACACCCCCCTCCGCATCGAGAGCCTCGGCCTCACGATGCAAATCCCCGTCGGCGCCACGCGCAACACCACCCGCCTCGGCGCCGTTGCCGCCTCCACGACCATCTCCGATCCCGCCGGTGCCTGGGTCATCCGAGTCCAGGCCTCCGAGAGTTCCAACAAGAACCTCACCCTCGAAGAGGTCTCCGACAAGGTCGTCGCCGATATCCTCTCCGCCTTCGCCCAGCCAGGGCCCGACGGCACCTCCATGGTCGATGCTCGCGTCAAGGTCCTCCTTCGCGATGTCCGACTCGAACTCGCCGGCCGACGCGCCGCTCGCTCCTACATCCTCACCCCTCCCAAGGACGCCGCCACCCGCGGCGAAGCCCTCGTCTTCGGCCATTCCATCGTCGGCATCGCCCCGGGACGCTTCATCCTCTTCGAACTCATCACCACCGAGCCCCGGCTCAACGAGGCTCGCACCCTCTACGAGACCGTCGTCGCGACCGTCACCCTCGCCGACCCCGTCGCCCAGGAGTCTTCCCGGCTCGCTGCCCTTGCCGCTGGTTCTCGCTTCATCGACTCCCTCACCCGTGAGGACTACGAGGCCGTCCTCGGCGGCTCCACTCCCGTTGAGCGCTGGCAGCGACTCTTCGTCCCCGCGCCCACCCGAACCGATGCCGATGCCAAGGAGATCGCCTACCGCCGCATCCGAACCTGGATCGGTAAGCGAGGCGAACTCGACCCGCGGCGTGACCGCGCTCGATGGAACACCCTCGAAAGCCAGGAGGGGTACCTCGTCCGCATCGAGAGCCGCTTCCTCCAGGACGGCGTCCTCTACGACTCCCAGGCCGTCTTCTTCATGACCCCCGATCGCAACGAGGAAGCCTGGTCCATCCAGATGGCCGTCCGTGAGCCCGGTTCACGCTCCAAGCCCGCCCTCTTCGCCGAGACCGGTGCCCGCTCAGGCCGCATCATGAACATCGACTCCGACACCCGTGGCACGAGCGAGACCATCGTCCCCACCGTCCCCGACGAAGGCTACATCACCCAGGTCGAACACTACATCCTCCCCCAACTCCTCGCGCGCAAAGGAATTGCAGCCGACTTCGGCTTCTACGTCTTCCAATCCGCCAGTGGCGATGTCCGCCTCCGGCGCGATGCCATCTCCGCCGCCGACAATACCTGGCGGATCGTCACGCAGATGACCGAGGACCTGCCTCCCCAGACCTCCACTTACAACCGCGATGCCTCCCTGATCCGAATCGTCCTCGCCGATGGACGCCTCTGGGAGCCCATCGATTCCAAACGCCTCCTCCAACTCTGGAAGCAGAAGGGCCTCCCCCTCGACTGACCGCGCACGATCCTGCAACACCTTCCCCGATTTCGCGGTATCATCGCCCTCATACCCTCTCGGGGAAGGAGTCGCCTCATGCCTCGTTCGACCTTGTCCCTTCTCGTCCTCGTCGGTCTCCTCGCTGGCTGCGCCTCGAATCAGTCATCCTCCAGCACACGCTCCACGGCCGTCGAGTCCAGGCCCGAGGCCTACGCCCTCATCGCCGGTGAGAAAGTCCCTGTTCCCGCGATCCAGATGGGCGATCCGAAGACCATCGCCGCCATCCTCAACGAGGGCAAGAACCGCAACAAGGTGATGGACCATCTCACCCACCTCTGCGAAGTCATCGGCCCGCGCCTCACCGGTTCCACCAAGGCCGAGATCGCGAACTACTGGACCCGCGACCAGTTCGCGCTCTGGGGCCTCACCAACTCCCGCGTCGAGCCCTGGGGAACCATCGCCGTCCGCTTCGACCGCGGCCCAAGCACCGGCAAGGTCCTCCTCCGCCGCGAGACCCGCAACGAGGACGGCACCACCCGCGTCGAGCACGACACCATCCGCGAGATGGAGTTCACCACCCTCGCCTGGGCCGCAGGAACCAGCCACCCCGTCCGTGGCCATGTCATCCGCATGCCTCAGACCGAGGAGGAGTTCGCCGCCGTAGCAGGATCCCTCGAAGGCGCCTGGGTCCTCCAGAAAGTCCGCGCCCCGGGCGACCGCGCCGGCATCCGCGGCGTCGGTAACTCCATGCGCGACCGCCTCCGCCAGATTCGCGAGGCCCGTGCCAAGGTCGCCAGCGAGGGCACCGAGGTCGCCGACCTCCCCATCTTCGAACGCGTCGCCCTCTCCGGCATCGCCGGCTTCCTCTCCACCACCCGCGACGATCGCGTCTGGACCACCTCCGCCGACGGCTGGCGCGAACTCGATCCCAACAACATCCCCCCCGATGTCGAGGTCTCTCTCTCTTTCCCCGACTACGACTTCATCAACTCCCGCCTCGCCGACGGTGAATCCATCGAACTCGAGTTCGATCTCCAGAACCGCTTCAGCCCTGGCCCCATCCCCGTCTACAACACCATCGCCGAGATCCGTGGCTCCACCTGGCCCGACGAGGTCGTCATCGTCTCCGCCCACCTCGATTCCTGGAACGGGCCCGGGTCCCTGGGCACCGTCGACAACGGCACCGGCTCCGCCGTCACCCTCGAAGCCGCGCGGATCCTTGCCGCCGTCGGCGCCAAGCCCAAGCGCACCATCCGCTTCATCCTCTGGACCGGAGAGGAGCAGGGCCTCCTCGGCTCTCGCGCCTACGTCGAGTCCCTCGGCGACGAACTCGACCGCATCTCCGCCGTCTTCGTCGACGACGGCGGGACCAACTACGAGGGCGGGCTCACCGGCACCGTCGCCATGCGCGACTACCTCGCCGCCGCCACCGCGCCCGTCAACGGTCAGTTCTTCTCCGAGACCGACAACAAGCACCTCGACGTCAACATCCAGACCGCCGAGTACTTCCCCCGCTTCGGCGGCAGCGACCACGCCTCCTTCGTCGCCCGCGGTGTCCCAGGGTTCTTCTGGCAGGAGGTCGGCCGCGCGAACTACTCCCACGGGTGGCACACCCAGTACGACCGCCTCGACCAGGCCATCCCGGAGTACCTCATCCAGTCCTCCACCTGCGCCGCCATCACCGCCTACAACCTCGCCTGCGCGCCCTCCCTCCTCCCACGAGACAACATGAACAGGCCCGAAGGCGAGGGCCAGGGCGACGCGCCTCGCGGCGGCCGCCCCGCTCGCCAGTGACCGCCCACTTCGGGTAGGATGCCCGCCATGGCGACGGAACGCCTCCTCTCCCCCTCGAGTTCCCGCCCCGACGAGGACCAGCACAACTGGGCCCTCCGTCCCGCCACGCTCAACGAGTACGTCGGCCAGGGCGAACTCCTCCAGAGACTCCGCATCGCCGTCCAGGCCGCACGCGATCGCGGCGAGCCCGTCGAGCACATCCTTCTCCACGGCCCGCCGGGCCTCGGCAAAACCTCCCTCGCCCACGTCATCGCCGCCGAGATGGGCTCCCGACTCTTCGCCACCTCGGGCCCGGCCCTCACCCGCGGGACCGACCTCATCGCCACCCTCACCCAACTCGCCTCAGGCGATGTCCTCTTCGTCGACGAGATCCACCGCCTCCCCGTCGCCGTCGAGGAGTTCATCTATCCCGCGATGGAGGACTTCCGCATCGATGTCCGCGTCGATGCGGGGGCTCACGCCCGGACCGTCCAGGTCCGGTGCAAGCCATTCTCCCTCGTCGGCGCCACCACCCGCGCCGGCCTCCTCTCCTCGCCGCTGCGCTCCCGCTTCGGCGTCGCGCACCACCTGCGCTACTACTCCACGGAGGAACTCCGCCTCATCGTCGCGCGGAGCGTCGGCCTCCTCAAGATGGACGCCGAGGGCGACGCCCTGGCGATCATCGCGTCTCGATCGCGCGGAACACCGCGGATCGCGAACCGGCTCCTGCGGCGTGTGCGCGACTACGCGCAGGTTCGTTCGCGGGGGCGGGTCTCGCCCCGAGTCGTCGAGGAGGCGCTGGCGCTCGAGGGGGTCGATGCGCTGGGCCTCGATGAGTTCGACCGGTCGTACCTGCGCACGATCGCGACGACCTACGACGGCGGGCCGGTCGGGCTCGACGCCGTCGCCGCGACCATGAACGAGGATGCGGGGACGATCGAGGACATGGTCGAGCCGTTCCTCCTCCAGATCGGGTTCCTGGCGCGCACTCGGCGGGGCCGGATGCTGACGCGCGCGGGGGCGGAGCACGTAGGGATGGAGCCGCCCGAGACATCGCCGCTGTTCGACGAGTGAGGCCTCCGCTGGAGGTTCCCCGTGGAACCGATCGACGCGCGTGCGCGCGCAAGGGGCTCGGAATGTTCCACGTGGAACATTCGGTCGGTTCGGCGCGCACGTCGGCGACGATCACTCGCCGGGGTCGGGGATCGCCCGCGGGGACCAGGGCCCATCGGTGAGTGAGGTGACGGTGAGGCGTCCGGACGTGAAGACGACCGACTCGCCTTCGCCGGGGGCGCGGCCGTCGCGGTCGTGGTAAAGGACGAGGTCGCCGGGTTGCGGGTCGGCCAGGAGGTCGCCCCAGCGGTTGTGGGTGGCGTCGGGCCACCAGCCGAGGTGGAGGTAGAGGCGCGCGGCACGCGGGCCCTGGAGGGCGCCGCCCCAGAGGGCGGTGATGCGCTCGCGGCGGATCCAGTCGAAGAGCGCGGCCCACTGCGGGTCGGGAGGGCGGTGGATGCGCAGGGGGAGGATGGCGGCCAGGATCGAGGCGGCGGAGGCGAGGGGGAGCCCGAGCCTCCACGCGGTGCGCGAGAGCGAGTCGATGCGCGCGCGGGGCAGGCTCGCGGCGGCGAGGCCGATGGCGAGGGCCGACCCGAGGTAGACGGGCATGGCGTAGCGCGGGCGGCGGTCCTCGAAGGCGGAGATGGCGAGGGTCCAGAGGAGGATCCACGCCCAGGCAAGCATGAGAGGACGGCGGAGGGGTGAGGGACGCCGGGCGAGCCACGCGGCGGCGAGGACAACGGGGAGCCAGGGCCAGGCGGTGCGCAGGAAGTGCCCGAGGTAGAAGAACGGGCCACGGTCGGCGCGTTCGGGATCGACGAGGTCGCCCGAGGCACGAGCGGCGATCTCCGCGCCGAAGTACTCGCGGGCGAAGGTCTCGTGCGTGGCGAGCATCGAGAGGTGCCAAGGCGCGGCGACACAGGCGGCGACCAGGAGCATCGTGCCGGCGCGGGCGGCCCAGGCGCCCGTGCGGCGTGCGGGTGAGCCGGCATCAACAGGAGGGGGCCATGCGGCGAGGAGGGGGACGGCGAGGAGCGCGACGAGGGGCTTGCAGAGCAGCGCGAGGCCGAGCATCGCGCCCGCGCCCGCGGCGGCACGGAGGCCGGGGCGTGTCGCGAACGCACCGGCGAGGGCGAGGAAGGCGAGGAGCCAGAGGTCCATGGAGACCTCACGCGTTCGACGGAAGACCTCGGGCGTCGTCGCGAGGGCGAGGGCGGCGACGAAGGCGGCCCACTCGCCGGCCCAGCGGCGTGCGATCGCGCCGACGCCGACGACAGCGAGGCAGGCGGCGAGGAGGGAACCGAGGCGTGCGACCCAGAGTTCGGGCCCGAGGATCCAGAGGAAGAATCCGTGGATCCAGAGCACGAGCGGGGGCTTGTTGAAGTAGGGGATGCCGGGCTGGGAGGAGAGGGTCCAGAGGTCGCCGGTTCGCCAGGCCTGGAGGCCGAGGGCGGAGTACCACCCGATGTCGACGCGCCAGTCGCCCTGGTTGAAGTGGGGGAGGGACCAGAGGAGGATGAGGAAGGGAGGGACGAGGCGGAGCGCCCGGGTCGTGGCGCGCCGATCGTCCACGGCTCAGCGCTTCGAGCCCGCCGAGGTGAGCATCTCCGTGAGTTCGACGGAGAGGAAGAGGAGGCTGCGGCAGGCCGGGCAGGAGTTGAGCCTGCCGGCGACGAGGGAGAGGGGGACCTCCATCGGGAGGGTCATCATGCACGAGCCGCAGGTGTACTCGTGGCGTTTGCGGTCCATGACCTCGACGGGGCTCATGGCCTCTTCGCCGCGGATGCGCCAGAGTTCGGCGTACTGCTTGAGGACATCGGCGGGGACCTCTTTGGCGAGGGCGGCGCGATCGGCGCGGAGTTTCTCGACCTGCTCGCGGATGTCGGAAGCGCGCTTGGCGCGGTCGTCGGCGGCGACGCCGGCGAGTTTGAGGCGTTCGTCGCGTTTTCGGGCGAGGTCGGCGACCTGGGCGCGGATCTCGTCCATCCTGGTCATGAGTTCGAGGGCGCCGGTCTCGATCGTGCCGCGCTCGGCCTTGAAGGTGTTGACCTCGGTGAGGAAGGCCTTGTATTGCTTGTTGGTCTGCGCGGTGTTCATCTGCTCGCGCAGGGCGTCCATCTTGGCGTCGAGGCGTGCCATCTCGCCCTCGCGATTGGCAACGTCGGCCTGCATCTGCTTGAGCTGGGTCTCGAGGGTGGTCTGCTTCTTGCCGAGGTCTTCGGCGTGGCGGGTCTGCTCGCCCAAGAAGCGCTCCGCCTGCCGGAGTCTCTCCTCCAACCCGTGAAGTTCCTTGTCAACCTTGAACACGGCGAGCAGTTTGGCCGTCACGTGCATTCACCACTCCATGAAGACAAGAACATCCTATCACACCCGGGGTGGTCGTGTCACATCCAGGCGACAACCCACCAATACGCGACGGGGGCGACGAGGAGGGGCGAGTCGAGGACGTCGAGGATGCCTCCGAAACCGGGGAGCGTCCCGCCGGCGTCCTTGAACCCGGCGTCGCGCTTGAACAGGCTTTCGAGGAGGTCTCCGGCCTGACCCACCAGGCCGAAGATGACCCCTGCGAGGAGTGCGGGAAGGTAGCCAGGAAAACCCACTACGCCCGCGGATCGGAGGAGGAGGAGCCACCCGACGCTGGCGAGGGCGGAGAGGGCGACGCCGCCGGCGAGGCCTTCCCAGGTCTTGCCCGGGCTGAGCCAGGGGATCAGTTTGTGGCGGCCGAGGGACCGGCCAGTGAAGTAGGCGCCGATATCGCAGGATTTCACGGTGGCGACCACCCAGAAGATCATCCAGGCGGAGTGGTCGCGTCGGATACCCAGATAAAATCCGAACATCAGTCCGAGATAGACGAAGGCGAGGAGGGTGCCGCCCACCGCGGCGATGACGCCCTGGGTGTTTCGTCCTCGGGCATAGAAGAGGATTGCGCCGGTCAGGACGAGGACCGCAGCGGTGGCCACGACGGCGACGCCGGAGAAGGCCTGGCCGTCCGTGGCATGGAGGTCGCGTGGGATGAGGCAGGAGACGGTGAGTCCGACGCAGGCCGCGAAGGACGTGATGCGTCGGGAGGCGGTGATTCCCTTTCCTTGGAGGATGGCGGCGAGTTCGCGAGCGCCGAGGATGGAGAGGGCGAAGGCGGCGAGGAGGAGGAGCGCGCCTGGGAAGAAACTAGGCCCGCCGAGGGTGATCCATCGCCAGGGCTCGGGGAGGACGAAGGAGGCGAGGCGTTCGTCGCCCCAGAGGACGAGGAGGAAGAGAGCGGCGAGGACGAGGGCGGAAGGGACGCGGTGACGGAGCACTCGCCTGGACTCCTAGGTGAGGGCGCCGAAGCGGCGTTCGCGTGAGGCGAAATCGCGGACGGCTTCGACGAGGGCGTCGCCGTCGAAGTCGGGCCAGAGGACGCGGCTGACATGGATTTCGGCGTAACTGATCTGCCAGAGGAGGAAGTTCGAGACGCGGTGCTCGCCTGCGGTGCGGATGAGGAGATCGGGATCGGGCAGGCCGTGGGTGGTGAGTTCGCGTGCGAGGGCATCCTCGTCGATGTGTTGGGGGTTGATCTCGCCGCGGAGGGCGCGTGCGGCGAGGGCCCTGGCGGCGGCGGCGAGTTCGGCGCGTGCGGAGTAGTTGATGGCAAGACAGAGGGTGGCGCCGGAGTTGGTGGCGGTGAGGGACTCGGCCTGTTCGATCGCCTCGACGACGGGGGCGGGGAGCCCGTCACGCGACCCGATGACGCGGAGTCGCATGTTCTCACGGAGGAGTTGCTCGCGTTCGGAGGCGAGGTATTCGACGCAGAGGCGCATGAGGGCGTCGATCTCGTCGCGGGGGCGTTTCCAGTTTTCGAGGCTGAACGAGTAGAGGGTGAGGACCTCGATGCCAAGGCGGCCGCAGCGTTCGACGACCCGTCGGACAGCCTCGGCGCCGTAGCGGTGGCCGATCATGCGAGGGAGGCCGCGGGCGCGGGCCCATCGGCCGTTGCCGTCCATAATGATGGCGACGTGTCGAGGGATTCTGGCGGGATCGACATCGGGGAGGAAGGCGAGCGGATCGGCCTGAGGGGAGAGGCGTCGCATGCGAGCGAGGGGGTCGGCGTCGGTCATGCGGCCCCCGTGGTGAGGATGAGTTCGTCCCTGGCGGGCCCGACGCCGACCATGGTGATGGGGACGCCGACGAAGGCCTCGATGCGTTCGAGGTAACGGCGGGCCTGGGTGGGGAGGTCGGCGAGGCGTCGGCAGGTGGAGAGGTCGCCGTCGAACCCGGGCAGGGACTCAAACTCCGGAAGCACTGTGGCGAGGTCGTCTCCGGAGGGAGAGAAGCGATCGGAGAGGCGGCCGTCGCGTCGATAGGCGGTGCAGAGGCGGAGGTCGCCGATTCCGGAGAGGACATCGAGGAGGGTGACGGCGAGTTCGGTGGCGCCGTTGATCATGGCGGAGTAACGAACGCCGACGAGGTCGAGCCATCCAACGCGCCTGGGTCGGCCGGTGGTGGTGCCGAACTCTCGCCCGCGGGTGCGGATGCGGTCGCCGATGTCGTCGAGGAGTTCGGTGGGGAGGGGCCCACGGCCGACGCGAGTGGAGTAGGCCTTCATGACGCCGACGACACGTGAGACGCACTGGGTGGGGACGCCGGTGCCTGGTCCGATGCCCGGCGTGGAGCATGAGGAGGAGGTGACGAAGGGGAAGGTTCCATGATCGACATCGAGGAGGGTGGCGTTGGCGCCCTCGAAGAGGAGGCGCTTGCCGGAGGCGAGGAGATCGTGGAGGAGGTAGGTGGTATCTCGGACGTGTGGGCGGAGGGTGTCGGCGGCGGCGGCGGCCCAGAGGGCGAGGTCATCGGGATCGAGTTGGTCGGGGACGCCGAGCCCGCGGAAGAGTGCGTTCTTGAGGAGGCAGATGGAGGCGAGTTTCTCACGGAGGCGGGTGGGATTGAAGAGATCGGCGACGCGGACGGCGGAGGCGCGCTGGACCTTGTCGGCGTAGCAGGGCCCGATGCCGCGGCGGGTGGTGCCGATCTCGGAGGGGTCACCTGCGGCCTTGAGGAGTTCCTCGCGGACCTCGTCTTCGCGTTTGTGGTAGGGCATGACGACGTGGGCGCGATCGGAGAGGACGAGGCCGGAGGTCTGGACGCCGCGGCTGCGGAGGGCGGCGAGTTCGCGAGCGAGGGCATCGGGGTCGACGACGACGCCGTTGGCGATGACGGCGAGGACACCGGGGTAGAGGATGCCGGAGGGGACGAGGTGGAGGGCGTAGCGTTCGCCGGCGACGACGACGGAGTGACCGGCGTTGGCGCCGCCGTTGTAGCGGACAACGGCATCGTGCTCGACGGCGAGGCGATCGACGATTTTGCCCTTTCCCTCGTCGCCCCACTGGAGGCCGACGACGCTGGTTGCGGAGGAGGAGATGGTCTCGGGCCGGGTCATGCGGCAGACAATAGCGGACGTGGAGCGGGGTCGCGCGCTGGCGTGCGAGGGGTTCTCGGGCGTGGGGGAGGCGGTCGGACGCGTCGAGGGTGAAGTCGGACTTGGATCCGGTCGATCTGGTCGGTGATGGCCACGTCCGAGGTCAAAATTCGTTGCCCGTCGCTCGCGTGCAGGAAGGTGCTGGCGGTGCCGGCGTCGGCGCGAGGGAAGACGGTTCGATGCCGGGGGTGCGGGACGTCGATCCGGATTCCTGCGGCGGATGCCGGGGCGGCGAAGCCCGAGGCGACGCCCCGGACGTGACGCGTCAGAGTTTGGGGAGGTCGTCCTCGTCGTCGAGGTCGAAGTCGAAATCGACGACGCTGCTGTCGTCGCCCGAGACCGGGGCGTCGTCGAGCGGCCGCATGGCGATGGTTGGGCGATCGGGGTTGGTGCTGATTTTGCCCGGGGTTGCGGCGGCGAGGATCTTGACGACGTCGATGTCCCTGGGCTGGCCTCCGACGCGGACGACGATGGTGGCGGGCCCGACGGAGATGACGTCGCCGGCGGTCAGTTCGGTTTCCTGGATGCGATGGCGGTTGACGAAGGTGCCGTTGCTTGACCCGAGGTCTCGGATGATGACGCGGTCGCCCTCGACGACGAGCTCGCAGTGCTCGCGGGAGACCTCGGCGACGCTGACGCGGAGATCGCACGACTTGTTGCGCCCGATGGTCTGACGAGCCCGCTTGACGGGAAACTCGTGCTTTGAACCGTTCGGGTGAATGACGACGAGGGTGACATCCACGCGCGGCTATCCTTTCCCCGAGGAGCGCCCCGGAGCACGTGCTGCAACATATCCCCATCCTTGCCGCGGGGCAACACGCCGGGCAGGCCCTTGGCGGGCTGCCGGGGGGGGCGGGGTCGCTGTACATCCACACGCCGTTCTGCACGCACAAGTGCCATTACTGCGATTTCTACAGCCTGGCGGACCCCCGGGACCGTCAGGGGCCGTTCGTGGAGCGGCTTTCGAGGGAGTTGGCGGCCCTGTCGGCGTGGGCGGGACCGCTGCGGACGATCTTCGTGGGGGGTGGGACGCCGTCGCTCCTGCGGACGGACCTGTGGGGGCGGATCCTGGGCGTGCTGCATTCGAGGTTTGATCTTTCGGCGATCCTGGGAGGGGAGGGGGAGTTCACGGTCGAGTGCAACCCGGAGAGCGTGACGCCTGAGTTGCTGGGGGTGCTGCGCGCGGGTGGGGTGAACCGTCTGAGCATGGGGGCGCAGTCGTTCCATCTCGCGCATCTCCGCACGCTGGAGCGTCGGCACGACCCGGAGAGCGTTCCCCGAGCGATCGGTCTGGCGCGCGCGGCGGGGTTCGAGCGGCTGTCGCTCGACCTCATCTTCGCGATCCCCGGGCAGACGCTCGGGGACTGGCTCGAGGACCTCGACACGGCGCTCGCGTTGGGAACGACGCACCTGTCGTGCTATGCGCTCACCTACGAGCCCGGGACGGCGATGACGGCAAGGCTCCGTCGGGGCGAGTTCGCGCCGGTGGAGGAGGATCTCGACGCGGAGATGTACGAGGCGGCGGTGGGGCGGCTTCGAGCGGGTGGGCTCGAGCGGTACGAGGTCAGCAACTTCGCGCGTCCGGGGGAGGCGTGCCGGCACAACCTCGCGTACTGGCGGCAGGAGGACTGGCTGGCGGCGGGTCCATCGGCGAGCGCGCACGTGGCGGGGTGGAGGTGGAAGAACGTGCCTCGGCTAGATGACTACCTCGCGGGGGACGTGTCGGGGTTTTCTCCGATTACCGACCTCGAGGGAGCGGACGAGAGACGGGCGCTTCGTGAGAGGCTGATGACGGGGATCCGTCTGCGCGAGGGCGTGCCCATCGAACGGACGCTGGAGCGTGCGGGGGGGATTGATGCGGCGCTGCCCGGGCGGCTTCGGAGCGTGGTCGATCGGCAGGCCGAGTGGGGGGCGATCGAGACGACGGGTTCAGCGTGGAGGCTGACGGACCGGGGGTTCCTCGTCGCTGATGCCGTCGCCAGGGACTTCATGTTGTGTGTCGAGGTCGGGGCGGTCGAGGCCGGTCCTGGCCAGGAGTGAGCGGAGATCGCGCGGCCAGGGGGAGCGGACGTCGACGCGCGCGCCGGTTTCCGGGTGGTTGAAGACGATGCGGTGAGCGTGGAGGGCGAGACGCCGGGCGGCGGAGGCCACGGCGGGCGGGGCGTAATCACGATCGCCGGCGATGGGGCACCCGATCGATTCGAGGTGGACGCGGACCTGGTGGAGTCGTCCGGTGAGCGTGCGGCACTCGACGAGGGAGAACTTCTCCGCGGCCTGGAGGAGGCGATACGCGGTGATCGAGGGTTTGCCCGTGCGAGCGGGGCGGGAGAGGGTGCGGCCCTGTCGCTCGAACTCGAGGAGGGGCTTGCGGACGAGGCCCTTGGGCTCGCGCGGTCGAGAGGCGACGACAGCCCAGTAGAACTTGCGAACTTCTCGGGCTTCGAACATGGCGCGGAGGGCGTCGTAGGCGCGTGGGCGGAGGGCGACGAGGAGCAGGCCGCTGGCGTCGCGGTCGAGTCGATGGAGGAGCCCGAAGTCTCGGGACTTGCCGAGGTTCTGGAGGCGGCTGCCGTAGAGAGCGAAGAGCCCGTTGAGGAGGGAGTCGGACTCGTGGGCGAGGCCGGGCTGGGTGACGCGTCCCGGGGGCTTGTCGACGACGATGAGGTGGTCGTCCTCGAAGCGGAGGTGGAAGGTGACGTTCTCGTTGGGTTGGATGGAGAGCATGGATCAGGTGGGGCAGGCGTCGGCGTCGAGGTACCAGCGGAGTTCGCCGGCGAGGGGTCGGAGGGCGAGGACGGGGAAGTCTCTCCAGTCGTCGCGGGCGAGGGCGGCGCGAGTGACGGCTACGCGTTTGCGTTCACCCAGGACGAGGAGCGCGAGGAATCGTGAGGCGTTGAGGAGTCGCAGGGTCATGGTGACGCGAGGGGGCGGGGTGACGGAGGGGCCGTCGTTGAGGAGGGCGAGGCGGTCGTCGTCGTCGAGGGCCGGAGAGCGAGGGAAGAGGCTGGCGGTGTGTCCGTCGTCGCCCATGCCAAGGACGACGAAGTCGAGCCGGTCGTGCCCCTTCTCGCGCCAGCCGAGGACGGCACGGAGTTCGCGTTCGTAGGCGAGATCGGCGTCGGGGACGAGCGGGAGGATGGGGTGGACCTGCTCGGGGGGGATGTCGGAGTGATCGACGATGGTCTGCCGGACGAGGTTGAAGTTGGAGCGTTCGTCGTCGAGCGGGACGCGGCGTTCATCGACGATCCAGAGGTGGGTTCGGGCCCAGGGGAACTCGCGGTGGACGGGGTCGACCATGAGACGGGTGTAGAGTGGCTCGGGGGTGGAGCCGCCGGAGAGGGCGAGGTGGAAGTCTCCGAAGGTGCGGACGCAGTTGCGGGCCTGGAGTTCGAGATCGGCGGCAAGGGCGTCGATGGTCTCGTCGGCGGAGGAGCGCACGACGACCGACCCGCGGAGGGTGGGGCGTGCGGGAAGGGAAGGCTTGGCGGTTTGCTCGAAGGGGATGATGTCCTCGTCCACTCGGGGCTCCCTCAGCGGATCTCGTCGGCGCGCGGGTTGTGCCAGCGTCGGCCCTCGCGTTCGAGGAGGCGGTCGGCACCGTCGGGGCCCCAGGACCCCGGGGCGTAGGTCTCGATCGACTCGCGGAGACGGGGGGACTCGAGCGCGGCCTGGCAGATTCGCCAGCCGCCCTCGACCTCGTCGCGGTGCTTGAAGAGGGTGCGGTCGCCGCGCATGGCGTCGAGGATGAGCGGGCCGTAGGCCTCGATCTTTTCGCCGCCGAAGGCGTTGAGGTAGTCGAGGTCGAGTTTGGCGGACCCGATGCGAAGGGCGGAGCCCGGGATCTTGCCGAAGATTCGGAGGGAGAGCCCTTCGGAGGGGGCGATGTTCATGACGAGGCGGTTGGGTGGGAGGGTGAGGAGATCGCGTGCGCCGAGATCGTCGAGGAGTCGGAAGGCGTTGGTGGGAGGTCGCTTGAACTGGATGACGACCTCGGTGAGTTTCCGAGCGAGTTTCTTGCCGGAGCGGAGATAGAAGGGGACGCCGGCCCATCGCCAGTTCTCGAACTCGACGCGGAGGGCGGCGAAGGTCTCGGTTCGTCGGCGTGGATCGACGCCCGGCTCGTCGGCGTAGGCGGGCTCGCCGGAGGCGGCATCGCGGGCGTATCGGCCGAGGACGGCGTGGTCGTGGAGGGCGAGGTCGTCCGGGAGTCTCGCGCAGTTCACGAGTTTGATCTTCTCGCGCATGATGGCGTCGGCATCGAAGACGGAGGGGGGCTCGATGGCGACGAGGGCGAGGATCTGGAGGAGGTGGCTCTGGATCATGTCGCGGATCGCGCCCGCGCCGTCGTAGAAGTTGGCGGCGCGGGACCCGACGCCGAGGGTCTCGGCGGCGGTGACCTGGACGTGGTCGACGTGGTTGCGGTTCCAGAGGGGCTCGAAGATGGAGTTGGCGAAGCGGAGGACGAGGATGTTCTGGACGAGTTCCTTCCCGAGGTAGTGATCGATGCGGAAGATGGACTCTTCTTCGAAGACGCGGCCGAGGGCCATGTTGAGCGATCGGGCGGAGTCGAGGTCTTCGCCGAAGGGTTTTTCGACGATGATGCGTTGCCAGGGGGTGTGCTCGGGATCGAGGGAGCACCAGCGTTTGCCCTCGGTGACGAGGCCGGAATCGCCCACGGCGGCGATGATGGGCTTGTAGAGGTTGGGGGCGACGGAGAGGTAGAAGAGGAGGTTGGGCAGGCCGCCGGCGCGGGCGCAGGCGAAGCGTTCGGCGAGGGCTTCGAGGCGTTTGCCGAGGGCGGGATAGGCGGCGGGATCGGTGGCGTCGGCGGCGTGGTAGAAGATGCGCTGGGAGAAGGCGGCCCAGTGCTCGGGGGTGAAGGCGTCGGCGAACTCTCGGGCGCCCTCGCGCATGCGATCGCGGAAGGCATCGTCGGACATGGGGGTGCGGGAGACGCCGACGACGCAGAAGCCCTCGGGGAGGCGGGCGCGCTGGTCGAGTTCGTAGAGGGAAGGGATGAGTTTTCGGCGTGCGAGGTCCCCCGAGGCGCCGAACATGACCATCACGCAGGGATCGGGGCGTGCGTCCATCGGCGAGATCCTACCCTCCGGCGGGGAAAGGTGCGTGATGCGGACCCTCGCACGGATCATCGACGCGAACGCGAATCGGGCGAGGGAGGGGCTGCGCGTGATGGAGGACGCGGCGCGCTTCGCGCTCGACGACGGGGGGCTGTCGGCGGGGCTGAAGGGGCTGCGGCACGATCTGCGCGCCGCGCTCGATGGGCTGGGGTTCACGCGTGCGTGGCTGGCGCTGGAGCGGGACACGCCCGGGGATGTGGGCGCGGTCGCGGGCGGGGGAACGTCACGCGGCGGGGTGCGAGACGTGGCCGTCGCGGCAGGGGCGAGGGCTGGGGAGGCGCTGCGGTCGATCGAGGAGGCGGTCAAGGGGCTGGGGCGAGATGCCGGGGCGGTGGCGGCGATCCGGTACCGGCTGTATGAGTTGGAGCGGAGGCTGCTCGGGGCGATGGGGTCGGGGCTCGGGCGGCAGTGGACACTGTGCGTGATCGTGACGGAGTCGTTGTGCGTGCCGCACGGGTGGATGGAGGTCGCGCGACGGGCGATGGAGGGTGGGGCGGACTGCGTGCAACTGCGTGAGAAGGCGCTGGGGTCGAGAGAACTGCTCGCGCGGGCGAGGGCTCTGGTGGAGGTGGCGCACGCACGGGGCGTGTGCGTGATCGTGAACGACCGCGCGGATCTCGCGGGGCTGAGCGGGGCGGACGGGGTCCACGTCGGTCGGGAGGACGTGGCGATCGAGGATGCGAGGCGGTCGGCGGGACGGGAGGTGATCGTGGGGGCATCGACGAGCACGCCGGAGGAAGCTAGGGAGGCCGTGCGCGCGGGGGCGGATTATTGCGGGATCGGGGCGATGTTCGCGACGAGGACGAAGGCGGACCCGAGGGTGGTGGGGCCCGGGGCGGTGGGGACCTATCTGGAGGACGGGGTTCTGGCGTGCGTGCCGCACCTGGCGATCGGCGGGATCACGCCGCAGAACGCCGCGGTGGTGCGTGGGGCAGGGGCGAGGGGGCTCGCGGTGTCGTCGTGCGTGTGCGGGTCAGAGGAGCCGGAGGAGGTGTGCCGACGACTGTGTGAGGTGATGGGGCGTCACCAGCGATAGCCGAGGGGTCGTTCGAGAAGGCCGAAGGCTTCGCGGGCGAGGGTGACGGCGAGGAGGCCGGCGAGGGTCCAGGCGCCCATGATGGCGAGTTCGGGGACGAGGCCTGCGGCGCCGAGCCACGCGCAGGCGTAGAACTGGAGCCAGAGGGAACCGTATCGCCAGAGTTTGTCGGCGGTTCGCGGGGTTCGTCCGTGGATCGCGATCTTGCGTGCGGCGTAGGCGAGGAAGAGCGCGACGAGGAGGGCGGGGAAGATCGGGGCGTGGTTGGGGAGGGCGTCGGGCCAGAGGCCCTGGCCCTCGCCGCGGACCCAGGCGCCATAGGCGAGCAGGGAGGTCCAGCAGGCCCAGGCGAGGATGGCGGCGGCGAGGGCACGGCGTGAGAGGGCGGGGACCTTGCGCGACATCGCGTGGGTGACGCCCGCGAGCACGAGCGTGTGGGTCATCACCAGCCACGCGGGCCAGAGGAAGCGGAGGTGGGGGTTGGGGACGAGCATGTGTCCGGCATAGATCACGCCGAGGACGACGAACCCGATCGCGGGGATGAACTTCGCGGCGGCATTGAACCAGAGGATGCAGGCGGTGACCCCGAGGGTGACGAGGACGCCCGTGATGCCGAAGACCGTAGAACCGAGGACGGCGGCGATGAGTGTGCAGGCGATGAGGGACGTGGCGCGGGCGAGGGAAACCTGGCCCGCGGGGAGGGGGCGGTCGGGGCGGAAGTGCCGGTCGCGGCGCCAGTCGAGGACGTCGTTGAGCCCGGTCCCGAAGGCGTAGAGGCCAAGGGCGGCGACGGCGGAACCGAGGAGTTCGAGCCAGAGGGGGTGGGAGCCCGCGGCGGACCCGAACCTGGCGGCGGCGAAGGCCCGCTCGTCCGGGATGGCGCGGGTCCAGAGGACGACGAACCAGACATTGGCGACGGCGGCGAACGCGCCGGTGACGCGTGTGAGGCGGAGGAACGGTTCCATGGCGCGCAGCACGCGTCGCATCGGGGGGATCGTAAGGCCTGGCGCGCGGCTACGATGGGCCGATGTCGCTCTCCAATCACATCCCCTTCACGGGCGCGGCCCGTGTCGCGGTCGTCGTCAGTCGCTACAACCTCTCCATCACGCGTCGGCTGATGGAAGGGGCGAGGCACGAGTACGCGCGTCGGGGGGGCGATCCGGCGTCGTTGACGGTGGTCGATGCGCCCGGGGCGTTCGAACTGCCGGGGCTTTGCCTCGCGGCGGCGCGTACGGGGAGGTTCGCGGGCGTGCTGGCGCTGGGGTGCATCATCCGAGGGGAGACGTCGCACGACCGGCACCTTGCCGACGCGGTGGCGAACGGGCTGGTGTCGGTGACGATCGAGACGGGGGTGCCCGTCTCGTTCGGGGTGCTGACGGTCGAGAACGTCGAGCAGGCAGAGGCCCGGGCCGGGGGGCCACGGGGGAACAAGGGCGCGGAGGCGATGGGGGCGCTGCTCGACTCGGTCGACGCCATCGAGCGGCTGCGCACGGGGGAGCCGGCGATTGCGGACGGGCTGCCGCGGCCGGACAAGGGCGTCTAGATGTCCAGGGCCCGCGCGATCCGTCGCCTCGCCTTCCAGGTCCTCTTCCAGCTCGATGCGCAGGGTGGGAAGGATGTCGACGCGATCGGAGACTCGATCGAGACGGACCTACCGGCGAAGGTTCGGCACGAGGCGATCGAGCTCGCGAAGGGGGCGTACTCGGATCGCGAGGCGGCCGATGCCGCGATGGAGGCGCTGGCCCCGACGTGGCCGGCCAGGCGGCAGCCCGCGGTTGACCGGGCGATCCTCCGGCTTGCGCACCACGAGATCGTGGCGCGGCGTGTGAACGCGAAGATCGTCATCAACGAGGCGGTGGAACTGGCGCGAGAGTTCAGCACGGAGCGCTCGCCCGCGTTCATCAACGCGCTGCTGGACCGGATCATGAAGGCGTCACGCGGCACGCCGATCGAGCCCCCGCCGCCGGGGGACGGACCGGCGGAGGAGCCGGCGTCATGAGCCTCTTCCGATCGCTGGCGTCGCGGCTACGCAAGGGGCTGGAGAAGACGCGGGAGGTGCTGGGCCGCGACCTCGTGAACCTCCTCCGAGGCCGGCGTCTGGACGAGGCGCTGATCGCAGAGATCGAGTCGCGGCTTCTCCGAGCGGACGTGGGCGTCGAGGCGACGGGTAGGCTCGTCGGCGGGTTGCGCGAGGCGCACCGTGAGCGGCGGCTCGAGAGCGGGGACGACGCGCTGGGGTTCCTCAAGCGGGAGATCCGCGCGATGTGGCCGGAGGAGGACCGGGCGCTCCGGCCCGCTCCGCCGGGCCTGCCGCGGGTCATCCTGGTGACGGGCGTGAACGGGGCGGGGAAGACGACGAGCGTGGCGAAGCTGTGTGCGCACCTGAGGTCGCAGGGGCGGACGGTCGTGCTCGGGGCGTGCGACACCTTCCGGGCGGGGGCGGTCCGGCAGTTGGAGATCTGGGGCGAGCGGCTGGGCGTGAGCGTCGTGAAGGGGCAGCAGGGGGGGGACCCTGCCGCCGTCGCCTTTGACGCCTGCGAGGCCGCCCTGGCGCGCCGGGCCGACGACCTCATCATCGATACGGCGGGTCGGCTTCACACGCAGGATCCGCTGATGCGTCAACTGGCGAAGATCCGCGGGGTGCTGGGGAAGCGCATCGCGGGCGCGCCGCACGAGTCGCTGCTCGTGCTCGACGCGACCGCGGGGCAGAACGCGTTGCGGCAGGCGGAGGAGTTCGCCAAGGCCGCGGACGTCACGGGGATCTTCCTGACGAAACTGGACGGGACGGCCAAGGGCGGGATCGTGGTGGCGATCCGCGCGGCATGCGGGATCCCGGTGAAGTTCGTAGGCGTGGGGGAGACGCCCGAGGACGTGGAGGCGTTCGACCCGGATCGGTTTGTGGAAGCGATGTTCGAGGTCGAGAGCAAGGGCGCGTGAGGGCGGGGGTCGCCCGGTCGATCATCGGGCGGCAAGGGCCGACGGGCATGAGGAGCGTGGCGGATCGGTCGGGTTCGGCGTCCGCTTATGCCTTGGCGCGCAGCACCCTCGGGCCCTTGAAGTCTCCGCCGAGCACGGCCTTGGCATCCGCGCCCATCCATCCTTCGAGGATCCCACGGTAGACGGCGCGGAAGTCGGTTTCGTATCGGAGATCGCCGTCGTCGAGGGCGTTCATGGCGGGGTGGGGGGTGCGGAGGCCTGGCTCGACCATGGGTCCGAAGAGGAAGACGGGGGCCGCGGTTCCGTGGTCGGTACCGCCGGAGGCGTTCTGTCCGACGCGTCGCCCGAACTCGGAGAAGGTGAAGGTGAGGACGCGTTTGTCGTTTTCCTGGGCCTTGAGGTCGGCGTAGAAGGCGCGGACGGCCTGGGCGAACTGCTGCAGGAGGTTGGCGTGCGTGCCTTGGGCGCCGCCCTGGCCGGCGTGAGTGTCGAACCCGCCGAGGGAGACGTAATAGACGCGGGTCTTGAGCCCGGCGCGGATCATGCTCGCAACCATGGAGAGTTGCTGGGCGAGCCCGGAGCGTGGGTATTGGACGAGGGAGCGTTGGCGAACGGCCCTGCGGATGAGGTCGCTGGAGACCTGGGCATCGAGGGCGGTGCGCATGAGGAACTCGGCGGAGGATCCTGGAGGGACTCCATCGACAACGCCTCGGCGGGAGATCTCCTCGTAGGGCTGCTTGAGGGAGTCGTGGACATCCTCGCCGGTCCATCGGAAGAGTTGCTCGCTCTCGAAGGCGATGGGCTTGACGCGTCGGCCCTGCATGGCAAGGGGGGCGGTGCGTCCGATGGCGATGCCCGGGGTGGGGTCCTCGACCGTGCCGGACTCGCCCTTGCCGAAGCCGCAGCACTGGGCGTCGATGTACTTTCCGAGCCACCCGTCGCCTGTGGCGGAGGTGTCGGCGGTGTGCCAGATGTCCATGGACTTGAAGTGGGAGCGGTTGGGGTTGGGGTATCCGACGCCCTGGACGATGGCGCAGAGCCCCTCGTCGTAGAGTTCCATGACGGGGGCGAGGCTGGGGTGGAGGCCGACGCCGGAGTCGGCGATCTTGAGTGTCTGCTCGGCGCGGAGGGCGATGGAGGGGCGGGCGGTGTAGTACTCGCGGATGGCGTGGGGGACGACGGTGTTGAGCCCGTCGTTTCCGCCGGAGAGTTGGACGACGACGAGGATGCGGTCTTCGTCAACGCCCGGGAGGGAAGAGAGCCCGAGCATAGGGAGGGGGAGCCCGAGGGCGGAGCGTTGGAGGAAGCCGGGCACGGCGAGTGAGGCCGAGGCGAGGGTGAGCCCGGTGTGGAGGAACTCTCGTCGCGTGAACGCGCGGGGATCGTCGCTCATCGGTGTGGTCCCTTCAGCACAGTTGATACTCCGGCATGGTGGTGATGAGGAGGAGGAGGCCGGAGACGAGGTCGGGCGTGACCTCGCCGCCGAGTTCGGAGACGAATGCGAGGAGGGTGCCACGGGCGTGGGCGGGCGTGGCGCCGAGGGTGAACCTGAGGAGATAGTCGCAGACGCGTTCGTGGTTGCGTTCGGCGCCGGAGTCGGCGTGGGCGAGTTCGCCCAGGAGAGGGGAAGGATCGAACTTCTCGGTACGGCTCATGGGCTCGTATCCCTGAGGGAGGCGCCCGGTGAGGAGGAAGTTCATGATGTTCTGGCGAACGAAGAGGGTGGAGGTGTTGATCCAGGATCGTCCGCCGTCCCACCCCTTGACGCTGGGGGGGAAGAGGATGTTCTGTCCCATGAGGTCGAGGGCATCGACGAGGATGGAGGTATCGCGGACGGGGGTCCCGAGCGTGCGGACGCCGCCGACGACGAGGTCGACCGGGCTTTTGATCTGCTCGCCGACGACGCCGCGGGCGAAGAAGTGCTCGGAGAGGAAGAGGCGTTTGAGGACAGGGCGGATGGCATAGCGGTTGGAGAGCATGGTGGAGGCGAGGGCGCGGATGACCGAGCGGGTGGGCTCGTCGATCTCGGCCCAGGCGGTGGGGATCTCGCGGACGAAGAAGCGGTAGAGTTTGGCGCAGAGGAATCGGGAGCAGGCCTCGTGTTCGAGGATGGCGGAGACGAATCCGTCGCCGTCGAGGTTGCCCTTTTTGCCGAGGATGGACTTGCCGCCGTTGTCGTGGTTGCGGGCGTTGAAGAGGAACTCGTCGTCTTCAAAGGTGTAGCCGGTGAGGGCGCGGGCGCCCTCCTTGATGTCGCGTTCGGCGTAGTTCCCGACGCCGAGGGAGAAGAGTTCCATGAGTTCGCGGGCGAGGTTCTCGTTGGGGCGGTCACGGCGTGAATCGTTGTTGTCGAGGTAGGCGAGCATGGCAGGATCGCGGATGATCGCGAAGAGGAGGTCGCCGGCGTTCCCGAGCGCGTGCCTGCGGAAGAGCTGGTTCTGCAGGAACATGTGGTAGGAGTCTTCGATCGTGCGATAACTGGTGGCGAAGTGCCCGTGCCAGAAGAGGGTCATTTTTTCTTCGAGCGGGCGCGGGGTCTCGATCATCCGCTTGAGCCACCAGCGCTGGATCTCGCGGATCTGGCGGCGGTCGTCGCGCTCGGCCTCCTGCTGGCGAAGGCGGGCGCGTGCGAGCGCATCCTCGTCGCGGTCGCGCTGGGCCATGCGGTAGGCGGTGCGTTCCTCGGCGGTGGGAGGGCGCTTGATGTCTCGGCGGAAGGCGTCGGCTCGGACCTCGTCGAAGGGCACCTTCTCGACGTTGAGGAGGTGGCTGACGGAGTTCTCGGGCCCCCACTCGACGAGGGTCTGGATCTGCCTGGGTGTCCCGCCGAAGCCCGCGCGGAGGAGAAGGTGCCTGGCCTGCTCGTAGCCGAAATCGATCGCTCGGAGGGGCTTGAGCGAGGCCGAGATGCGCTCGGTGGGTTGCATAGGGGCGCCTCCGCGTCGGCCCAACGATCCGGACGCCGGGCTCATTGCAGTATCCATCGGATCGGGGACCGCGCCCAGTGGTAAATCGCGGAAAACGTCTGGGAACTCACGCCTTCGGTTTCGGGACGCGCTTGGCTCGGACGACCAGGCCCGCGGCGACGCCCAGGAGCGCCGCCCCATTGGCATGGTGGAGCGTGCGGATCACCGGGGCCCAGGAGGCCCCTTCCTCCGAGATCGCGAAGAATGCGCCCCATCCGAGCATGAACTGGAGGATGACGCACACGACCAGCGCCAATCCGAAGCGGGCAAGGGGCCTCGCGTGCGGGGCGTTCCCGGCTTCCCGGCTCGCGGCGAGGGCGCGGAAGCCGGCCATCGCCCCCAGCACCACCACGACCAGCGCGAGCGCGATGTGCATGTAGAGGATGTGCCCGACGCCCTTGCCCATCGACTCGTCGAGGCGGAGGTGGCGATAGAAACTGCCCACCAGCGTCTGGAGGAGCGTCGTGTGCAGGAACGCCGTCGTCGCGATCACGAGGACCCGTGGCCGGTTGGCACGGGTGAGGCGGGGCAGGGCCTGGTGCAGGGGCGAGAGCCAGGCCGCGAACGCCGCGGATGCGGCGAAGATCGCATGGGCAAGGAACCCGTGGACGGCCCCGATCCCGCGGACATCCGCGAGGACGCGCGTCGCGCCGAGGTAGCCCTGCACGCAGACGGCGACGAAGAGGATCAGGGCGACGGTGCGGGCCCGGGCCGGCGCGCGGGTCAGCCAGGCGAGGGCCGCGAGGGCGAGCGTCGTCAGCCCCAGGAGCGAACCGAAGAGACGATGGGTGTGTTCGAGGAAGATCGAAGGATCGGACATCAGGGCGATGGGGTAGAGGAACATGTTCGCGCCGTAGGAGTTGGGCCAGTCGGGGACCGCCATGCCCGAGTCGGTCGTGGTGACCAGAGACCCGATCAGGAGCAGAGGCAGGAACGCGGCGAGGTGGACGAGGGAGAAACGGCCGAACCAGTCCGTCGGCTCGTCGCCGGAGCGCGGGGCCAGGCGCCGGGCGGCGAGCGCGCTCGCGCCAGAGAGAAGCGAAAGGAAGAAGACAAAGCCGGGGACGAAGATCCAGAGTTCGGGGCGAAGGCCTGACAGCCCCGGCGCGACCGCGTCGTTTGAGGCGGGTTGCTCGGTGAGTTCCGATCCCAGGATGAGCAGGTTGAGCAGCGCGGTGACGGCGCCCACCCCCGCGCCGAGAACAAAGGCCCTCGTCTCGCGGCCATGCGAGGCACGGCCGGCGATTCCCGACGTGACGATCAAGACACTGAGCATGAGCGAGGCGCGGAAGGCGGGATGGACGTCGACGCCTGGGAGATGGGTCAGGAGCCAGACGCACCACATGAGGATGGCGGCGGAGAAGGCGTGGAAGAGGATGAGGCCGAGGGATGCTGAAGGCCTTGGAGCGGGGGTTGACATGGGTGCTCCTGATTGAGACTCGGTCTCAGTTTGGGTGTCTTTTTCTTCCCTGACTTGACAGGATGCTATGAGAGTGAACAAATTGCGGCCTGACCGCAACCCGTTTTTGGTTTGCGTAAGCAGAGGCCCTTCTGATCGTGGTCTCCCTACGGGGGGGACCATCGGTGGTAGGGGAGAGGTCGAGCAGGAGCCCGCCGTGTCGAATCTTTTTCCACGATGGATGAACACCCTTCCGACGGCCGGGGCCGTGGGGACGGGCGGATTCCTGACGCTCGCCGTGGGCGCGTTCTGGTACTGGGCGACGCCTTCGTTCTGGGAGGTGGGGTATATGCCCACGCAGCCCGGGTCGGGGTTCAGCCACCAGATCCACGCGGGAAAGTTAGGGATGGATTGTCGCTACTGCCACACGAACGTGGAGAAGTCGGCGGAGGCGAACATCCCCTCGGTGTCGACGTGCAACGGGTGCCACGCGGAGGGGCAGTTGCGTCCGGGGATCGACCCCGGGGTGAAGGTGGCGTTCGTGCGCGAGGCGTTCGCGACGGATGCGTCGATCGCGTGGCGGCGGGTCCACAAACTGCCGGACTACGTGAGGAACTTCCCGCACGATGTGCACGTCGCCGCGGGGGTGAGTTGCTTCTCGTGCCACGGGCAGATCAAGGGGATGCCGATCGTGGCGCAGGCGCAGAGCCTGAGCATGTCGTGGTGCCTGGACTGCCACCGCAATCCTGGGCCGAACCTGGTCCCGAAGGATCGGGTAACGGACCTCCAGTGGGTGCAGGAGGAGTGGTTCGGGAGGGGGGAGAACATCCGCGAGGCACAGCGTCTACGCGACCTGCACGGTGGGCTGAACCCGCCCGAGAACTGCGGCGCGTGCCACTACTGACTTCCGGGGATCGGACGACGACTCGACCGCATAGGGAAACCCATGAGCCTGCCTGATCAATGCCCGTCGAAGAAGGAAGAGCGGCCGCACCGCGCGAGGGACCTGGCCCGCGTCAACGGGCATCCGTCGAGCCCTCGAGCGTGGCGGAGCGTCGAGGAGGCCGCGGACGAGCCGGGTTTCCGGGACTGGCTGGAGCGGGAGTTCCCCGCGGGGGCGTCGGAACTGCTGGAGGGCTCGCGTCGCGACTTCATGAAGGTGATGGGCGCGTCGATCGCGCTGGCCGGGGCGGCGACGCTCCCGGGATGCCGTCGGCCCGACCACAAGATTTTGTCCTATTCCCGTGAGGTCCCCGAGGAGATCATCCCGGGCAAGCCGCTGTTCTACGCGACGAGCCTGTGGCTGCCCGGGGGAGGGAGCGAGGGGATCCTGTGCGAGACGCACGAGGGGCGCCCGACGAAGATCGAGGGCAACCCGCTCCACCCGGAGAACCAGGGTCGGAGTTCGGTCTGGTCGCAGGCGACGATCCTTGGGCTGTACGACCCCGACCGTCTCAAGTACCCCATCTTCCGAGGGAAGGGTGACGATCGGGCGGCATCGTGGGACGACTTCCGCTTGTGGGCGCCTGACCACTTCGCGTCGTTTGATCGGACGCAGGGACGCGGACTGGCGATCGTCGCCGACAAGAAGACGAGCCCGACGCGCGACGCGCTCAAGGGTGAACTCCAGAAGCGCTGGCCGCAGATGCGCTGGGTGGCGTACGAAGCGTTTGACGACGAGGCCTCTCGCGAGGGCGCGCGGATCGCGTTCGGCCCGTCGGCGAACGTGCGTCGGGTGCTCGACCTGTCCGTGGCGCGGGTCGTCGTGTCGTTCGACGACGACGTGCTGGGCTCGTCGGGCTCGCTAAAGGACGCGAGGGACTTCGCCCACACGCGGAAGGTGATGGGCGTCAGCGACCCGATGAGCCGGCTCTACGTCTTCGAGAGCGGGTTCAGCGCGACGGGTTCCGCCGCCGATCATCGCTGGCGGCTTGCGCCGTCGCGGGTGGCCGCGGCGTTGGTCCTGCTGGCGCGCGAGGTGCTGACGCGTCTCAAGCCCTCGGAGGGCGAGGGCCTGCTCCGCGCCGTCGAGCGGGTCTCCCCCGGGGAGGCCCGCGATTTCCCGGTCAAGACGCGCGAGGCGATCGGGCACCTCGCGGCGGACCTGTGCGACCAGTCCCACGAAGACCCGCACCTCGGTCGGTCGGTCGTGCTCGCCGGCGCGTCGCTCCCCGCGGAGGCCCATGCGCTCGCGCTGGCCCTCAACGCCGTGCTCGGGAACCTCGGTCGCACGATGCGGTTTGTCGAGGCAGGCGCGGAGCACGCGGCGGATTCGGCGGCTGAGATCCGCGGGCTTGCGCAGGCGATGGCCCGCGGCGAGGTGGACACCCTGGTCACGATCGGTGTCAACCCCGCGTTCGATTCCGGGACGGACTTCGCAGGCGGGATGGCGCGCGTGCGCCACACGATCGCGCTGCATGTCGATCCCAACGAGACGGGCGCACGAAGCACGTGGCAGTTGAACGCGGCCCACCCGCTCGAGTCCTGGGGCGATGCGCTCGCGATCGACGGGACGCTCTCCCCGGTCCAGCCCATGATCGCGCCGCTCTACGAGCCCGCGCTGAGCGAGATCGAGTTCCTCTCGCTGCTGCTGGGCGAGGAGCGGTCGGGCTACGACCTCGTCCGCAAGGCCTGGAGGCTCTCGGGCGTCCTCGCCGGCTCGGACCCGGAGAAGGCCTGGCGCCGTGCGCTGCACGACGGCGTCGTCGCAGGGACCCGTGCCCGCGAGTTCTCCGTCGGGGTGGATCTCGCCCGGGTGGCGGATCGCCTCTCGAGGCTGGAACTCCCGGTCGCGCCCGGGGACCGATCGATCGACGTCGTCTTTGTCCCCGGGCGGCTGGGCGATGGGCGGCATGCGAACAACGCCTGGCTCCAGGAACTGCCCGCGTTCGGGACGAGCATCGTGTGGGACAACCCGGCCCTGATGAGCCCGGCGACGGCGGCCCGCTTCGGGCTGACTCCCGAGCCCTACACCAAGCAGTTCCCGCGAGGGCGCAAGGCGCGCGTGACGGTCAACGGGAAGGCCTTGGAACTCGCGGTGTGGATCCTCCCCGGGATGGCCGACGACACGGTCATCCTGACGCCTGGGTATGGGCGCAAGACCTGCGGGCGAGTGGGCGACGGGGTCGGGTTCGACGTGTGGCCGCTGCGGGGGGCGGGCCCGTACGCGGGACGCGGAACGCTGGAGCGGGTGACGGGATGGCACGAGATCGCGAGCACGCAGAACCACTGGTCGATGGAGGGTCGGACGGCGATCGTGCGGCAGGTGGACCTCGCGGCGTGGCGGAAGCACGGCTCGTCGGTGGTGGAGGACCCGAACCACTACGGGGACGTGGAGAAGTTGAACTTTGCGGAGCAGTTGGGTGAACTCTCGCACACGCCCCCGAACATCTCGATCTATCAGAACCCGCTGAACAAATCGTCGAGGGATCCCTCGCCCGGCGCGTCGTACGACAAGGCGCCGCAGTGGGGGATGTCGATCGACCTCACCACGTGCACGGGTTGCGGGGTGTGCACGATCGCGTGCCAGGCGGAGAACAACATCCCCGTGGTTGGCAAGGCCGAGACGACCAAGGGCCGCGAGATGGCTTGGATCCGAGTGGATCGATACTTCCTGTCGGACGGCCACTCGGACGAGATGACCGACCCGTCGGGGATGGTGCACCAGCCGGTCCCGTGCGTGCACTGCGAGAACGCCCCCTGCGAGACCGTGTGCCCCGTCAACGCGACGGTGCACGGGCCCGAGGGGATCAACTACATGGTGTACAACCGGTGCATCGGGACGAGGTACTGCGCGAACAACTGCCCGTACAAGGTCCGCCGGTTCAACTTCTTCGACTACGGGGTGACGAAGTTCAACGGGGACTACATGGGGAAGAACCTCGTGGAGGGCGTCGTGGGCAAGCACGGGGGGGCCTCGGGGTCCAACGACCACAACACGATCAACCCCAACCTCATCCCGCCGAGGCTCCGCGAGAAACTCGACGAGATCTCGCGGATGCAGAAGAACCCGAACGTCACGGTCCGTTCCCGCGGCGTGATGGAGAAATGCTCGTACTGCATCCAGCGCATCAACGAGGCGCGGGTGGAGTCGAAACTCAAGGGCCTCCCGGGCGTCCCGGACGGGTTCTTCAAGACCGCGTGCCAGCAGGCCTGCCCGTCGGACTCGATCGTCTTCGGCGACATCCTCGATCCGGCGAGCGCGGTGCGCACGCACCGGGACAACGCGAGGTCGTACCTGCTCCTGGGCTACCTCAACACCCGCCCCCGAACCACCCACATGGTCCGCGTCATGAACCCGAACCCGAGGATCAGGCCGCCGGTCGAGGACCCCTTCCACCACGGGGGCGGGCACCACGACGCGGGCGGTGACGCCAAGGGCGGGCACGCCTTCAACATCGATCGTCGACGGCTCCTGACCGAGCAGGGGTATGCCCTGAGCCTCCGGGTGCTCGGCGCGGCCACGGGGGTGATGGCATGAGCAAGCAGCCCGATCAGACCACCGCCGAACGGCTCGCCGGGCTCACCCCGGGCGCGAGCGCCGCGGCGATCGACCCGAGCCACGGCGACGGGTCCCTCATCGACGACCCGGAGGTGCGCCCGCCGCTGGTGCTGAACAACCGGTCCTTCACCGAGGTGACGGACATCATCTGCGGGTATGTGGAGAACAAGCCCGGGCGATGGTGGCTCCCGCTCTTCGGGCTGGCGTCGTCGATCGCGGGGCTCGGGACGGTGATGATCCTGTACCTGATCATCACGGGGATCGGGGTGTGGGGGCTGACCAACCAGGTCGACTGGGCGTGGGACATCACGAACTTCGTGTTCTGGATCGGCATCGGGCACGCGGGGACGCTGATCTCCGCGATCCTCTGCCTGCTCAAGCAGAAGTGGCGGACGGCGGTGAACCGATCGGCGGAGGCGATGACGATCTTTGCCGTCATCTGCGCCGCGACGTTCCCGGGCATTCACGTCGGCCGCCAGTGGATGGCGTGGTTCCTGGCGCCGGTCCCGAACTCGAACGCGATCTGGCCGAACTTCCGTTCCCCGTTGCTGTGGGACGTCTTCGCGGTGAGCACGTACTTTACGGTCTCGTTGCTGTTCTGGTACATGGGCATGATCCCGGACCTCGCGACGCTTCGAGACCGCGCGGAACTCCGCCTGCGGGCATCGGCGGACGGGGCGCGTCTGCTGTGGTTCCGCGTGGACTGGATCCGTGCGTACGCCTACGGGTTCCTGTCGATCGGGTGGCGCTTCAGCACACGTCACTGGCACCGCTACGAGAAGGCGTACATGATCCTCGCGGGGCTGAGCACGCCGCTGGTCCTCTCGGTCCACTCGATCGTGTCGTTCGACTTCGCGACGAGCATCCTGCCCGGGTGGCACACGACGATCTTCCCGCCCTACTTCGTCGCCGGGGCGATCTTCGGCGGGTTTGCGATGGTGCTGTGGCTGCTCGTGCCCGCGCGCGAACTCTACCCCCACATGAAGGATTTTCTCACGATCCGCCACCTCGAGAACATGGCGAAGATCATCCTCGTCACGGGGATGATGGTCGGGTTCGCGTACTCGATGGAGTTCTTCATCGCGTGGTACGGCGGGAACCAGTATGAGCTCTACGCGTTCAAGAACCGCGCCTCCGGACCCTACTGGTGGGCGTACTGGTCGATGATCACATGTAACGTGCTGAGCCCGCAGGTCTTCTGGTTCAAGGCGATGCGGACGAACCCGCTCGTCATCTGGATCGTCTCGACGCTGGTCACGATCGGGATGTGGTTCGAGCGGTTCGTCATCATCGTGACGAGCCTCCACCGGGCGTTCCTGCCCGCGGAGTGGCACATGTTCTTCCCCACGCCGGTCGACATCCTGACCTTCGTCGGGTCGTGCGGGATCTTCCTGACGCTGTTCCTGCTGTTCATGCGGTTCCTCCCGATGTTCGCGATGGCCGAACTCAAGGCGGTCCTCCCCCAGGCGAACCCCCACGCCCACGAGGAGGGGCACTGACATGCCGAAGTACGTCACCGAGGGCGGGTCCGAGGTTCACGGGGTGATGGGCGAGTTCGCCGATCCGGCGTCGCTCACCCACGCCGCCGAGAAGGTCCGGGATGCCGGGTACGAGAAGTGGGACGCGTTCGCACCCTTCCCGGTGCACGGGCTCGACGAGGCGATGGGCGTGAAGCGCACGCGGCTCCCGCTGATCGTGGCGGTGGTTGCGGTGCTGGGCGTCTCGTGCGCGGTGCTGCTGCAGTGGTGGGTGACCTCCGTGGCCTATCCGCTGGTCGTGCAGGGCAAGCCCTACGACGCGTGGGAGCCCTGGCTGCCCGTGACGTTCGAACTGGGCGTGCTGTTCTCGTCGTTCGCGACGCTGATCAGCATGCTCGCGATGAACGTCCTCCCGAGGTGGAACCACCCGCTGCTGAAGAACGAGCGGTTCCTGCGAGTGAGCAACGACCGATTCGTCATCTGCGTCGAGGCCGCCGATCCGAGGTTCGATCCCAGGGGAACCCGCGATCTGCTGACGTCCCTGGGGGCGATGAATGTCGCGGTGGTGGAGGAATGAGCGTGCCACGTCGCCCCATCGTCCTCGCCGCCCTTTCCGCCCTCGTGCTGCTGGCGGGTTGCCGCGGCGATCGGTCGGACAAGCCGCCGCGCCAGTTCTTCCCCGACATGGACGACGCCCCGAAGTGGAAGCCCCAGGGCGAGTCCGGGTTCTTCGCCGACGGTCGCACGATGCGCAAGCCCGTGCCCGGGACCGTGCCTCACTCCCGGTGGTCGCTCGCGTCGCTCCCCGGGCAGCCGGAGTTCACGGCCAAGGCCCGGGTCGATCTGCTCAAGCCCGACGATGCGCTGTACCAGGGCAAGACCGGGCCGGAGGACTATCTGACCTGGATCCCCATCCCGGTCGACCGCGACCTCATCGCCCGCGGGAGCGATCGGTTCAACATCTACTGCTCGGTGTGCCACGGCTACCAGGGCGACGGTCAGGGCGAGGTCGCCAAGCGCTGGACCATGGCTATCCCGAGTTTCCATGACGAACGGTACAAGGATCGCGCCCAGCGCACCGGGAAGGACGGGTACCTGTACTGGGTCATCCGCCACGGCGTGCCCAAGGCCGACGGGACCCTCTCGATGCCCAGTTATGCCCATGCCCTCGACGAGCGCGACGCGTGGGCCGTCGTTGCGTATCTCCGCGCCCTCCAGGCGACGCGAGAGGGCGACCTGTCGGACGTGCCCGAGGCGCAGCGCGGAGAACTTGAGCGGGCACGTCGAGCGCCCGGAACGGGAGCGACGCCATGAGCCGCGCCGTCGAGCATGATGTCCTCTCCGGTGTGAACATCCGCCTGCCGGCGGGGTCTGGCGCGTCGATCTCGAAGGTGCTCCTCGGGGTGGGCGTGCTGGGCTTGGCCGTCACGCTGGTCGGGGCGTTCACGATGGACTTCCGGCACGCGCAGGCGTCGCTGCTGGTGGCGATCGTTTCGGTGCTGGCGATGTGCCTGGGGTCGATGTTCCTGGTGATGACGATGCACCTGATGGGGGCGGGCTGGTCGGTGACGATCCGCCGGCAGCTCGAGAACGTCATGAACCTCATCCACGTGCCGATGGGGTTGTTCCTGATCTTCGTCGTGCTGGAACTGACGAGCGCCCACCCGCTGACGTCGTGGCTCGACCCGCACCACACCGAGGGGGACGTGCTCTACGAGGCGAAGAAGGCGTACCTCAACGTCCCCTTCCTGCTCGTGCGCCTCGCGGTGTACTTCGGGCTCTGGTCGTATCTCGCCCGGCGGCTCTGGAAGTACAGCCTCGACCAGGATGCGTCGGGCGACAAGTGGATCACCAACCGGGCGAGGCGGACGTCGAGCTGGGGCATGCTCGCGTTCGCGCTGTCCGTCGCCTTTTTCGGGTTCGACTGGCTCATGGCCGTCACCGACTACCACTTCTACTCGACCATGTGGGGCGTGTATATCTTCGCGGGTGCGGCGTTCTCGGCTTCGGCGCTGCTGATGATCGTGCTCCATGTCCTCCGCGCCCGGGGGGTCCTCAAGGGCGCGGTGGGTGAGGAGCACTTCCACGACATCGGCAAACTCATGTTCGCCTTCAGCGTCTTCTGGGCCTACATCGCCTTCAGCCAGTATTTCCTGATCTGGTACTCCAACATCCCCGAAGAGACCGCCTGGTACCGCGCCCGGAAGATGAACGGATGGGAGGACCTCACGCTCCTGCTGGTCGTCGGGCACTTCATCCTCCCCTTCCTCGTGATGATCTGGCGCGGCTCGAAGCGAACGCTGATCGGCGCGATCCTCGGCGTGTGGATGCTCGCGATGCACGTGCTGGACATCTTCTGGATCGTTCGCCCCGCCGTCCACGTCGGCGCGGACGTCACCGATCACATCGGTCGCTCCGGGCTCTTCATCGACGCCGCCGCCATCGTGGGCGTCGGCGCCCTCTTCGCCGCGCTGCTCATGCGTCGGATCGCCTCCGGCCCGCTCATCCCGCTACGCGACCCGAGGCTCGGCGAGGCTCTCCACCACAAGAACTACGTCTGAAAGGCACGCGATGTCCTCAGCCAACCACGACGCCCACCGCCACGACGCGCACGACACGCGCCACACCCACCCTCCCGAAGAACACCTCGACCCCTGGCACATGCACACACCCGACGAGGGCGTCCCGCAGGAGGAGCACGCCGCCCGGGCCAACCCCCTCGTCCTCTTCATCGTCTTCATCGCCATCGTCGGGAGCGTCGTCGCGATGGTCGGGGTGCTCATCATCTACTACGGGAAGTACAAGACCGATCTCCGCGTCCGCCACGTCGAGACCCTCGCCATGGGCGTAGAGGCCAAGGCGTCCAAGTCCACGGCTCAGGGCGAACTCTCCGGGCCCTATCGGTGGATCGGGCCCGAGCAGGACGCCGTCCGCATCCCGATCGATCAGGCGATCGAGAAGACCGTCGAGGCGTATTCCGGGAGGGCCATTGAAGGTCGCTGACGCGATCATCACGTGCGTTGCGGTCCTCGCGGTCCTGGCCGCGGGCTCGGTCTGCCGCGCGCAGTCCGAATCGCCATCGGCCCCTGCCTCGAACGGGCAGTCCGCGGATGGTTCGGTGGCGTTCGAAGAAGCCGCGGGTGTCGAACTGCGCGATCGGCTGGGCGAAACGGTGCCGTTTGACGTGACGCTGTGGGACGCCCAGGGACGTGAACAGGTGCTGGGTCGTTACCTCGGGAAGAAGAAGCCGGTCGTGCTGGTGATGGCGTATTACCGCTGCCCGATGATCTGCCCGATGGTGATCGAGCAGCTCGTGGCGGACCTCAACGGGATCGACTACCTCCCCGGGCACGACTACCAGGTCCTCGTGGTGAGTTTCGATCACACGGAGGAGACCGCCGCCGCCCGGGCCGCGAAGGAGCGTGCCCTGGGCGCGCTGAAGTTCGACCCGACGCCCGAGGTCGCCGGCGGGCTGGAGTTCTTCACGACGACCGCGCGAGAGGCCCGGCGCCTGGCGGACGCGGTGGGGTACGAGTTCAAGTTCCTCCCGCGGATCAAGGAGTATGCCCACCCGACGGTGCTGATCATCCTGTCGGAGCAGGGCGTCGTGACGCGCTACCTGTCCGGGCTGGACAACTCCGACGCCGAGACGGGGGTCAGCCGCGCCCGTGACCTCAAGCTTGCGCTGCTGGAAGCATCTCAGGGGAAGATCGCCACGGGGATCGGGGACTGGTTCATGCACTTGTGCTTCCGGTTCGATCGCGAGGAGGGTGTCTACGTCCTCGCGGCGATGCGCGTGATGCAGATCGCCGGGCTCTTCACCGTCGTTGTTCTCGCCACGCTCGTCGCGGTCCTCCGCCTGGGTGAGATCCGCCGCAGGCGCCGCTCCAAGGAACACGCCCCGGGCCCGCTGCCCGCGGCGGCAGGGTTGCAACCATGACGTTCATGCCCGCACAGCAGGCCCTCTACAACGCCTTCTTCCGCGAGAAGGGCGCCTCGACCTACGCGGTGGATCCGGCGACCAATCCGGACCACCTCTTCATGCTCACGTTCTGGGTCTCGACGTTCTTCTTCGTCCTCCTCATGGCCCTGATGGTCTACTTCGTCGTGAAGTATCGCCGGAGGCCGGGCGTGCCGGTCGAGCGCAGCCCTTCGCACCACACGTGGCTGGAGATCACCTGGACGGTCGTGCCCAGCCTCATCCTCGTCGTCATCTTCTTCGAAGGCTTCTGGGGATACATGCACCAGGTCGTCGTCCCCGGACACGCCGAGACGATCCACCTCAACGCGAAGAAGTGGTCGTGGCAGTTCACCTACAACAACGGCGGGCAGAGTTCGGAGTTCATGCAGGTCGGGCTTACCGAGACCCCCGTCTTCGTCGTCCCCGACGACCGCCCGATCAAACTGCTCATGAAGAGCGACGACGTCATCCACTCCTTCTGGGTCCCAGATTTCCGCGGGAAGTTCGACGTCTTCCCGAACCGCTACACGGTCTACTGGTTCCAGGCCGAGCCCCTCAACGGCGCATCGGAGCGGCTGCACTGGGTGTTCTGCGCGGAGTATTGCGGGGATTCGCACTCGGAGATGGCCGCGATCCTGAAGGTCGTCCCCGGGCCGGTCTACGACGAATGGAAGGCCAAGGCCGGAGAGCCCTCGGGCTCGCCCGCCGAACGCGGAGCCGTCTACTTCAAGACCAAGGGCTGCAACGCCTGCCACAGCGTCGATGGCGCCAAGAACCGCGGCCCGACCTGGCTGAACATGATGGGCCACCCGGCCGCCTTCACCGACGGGTCGTCCATCGAGGCCCGAGACGAGACCTACATCCTCGAGTCCATCCGCCAGCCCGGGAAGCGAATCGTCGCCGGGTTCAACAACGAGATGCCCCCCCAGGCCCTCTCCGACGACGAGATCCTCTGCCTCATCGCCTACATGCACACCCTCAGCGATCGCGGCACGCCGCAGGTTCCCGCCGCGCCACCCAACGACCCGGCTGCGGGTGAGGGAGGCGCGCCATGACCGGGAACGGAACGAGCAGAAACGGAGTGAGCCCATGACCAGCGTACCCCACGCGGCCCACGGCGCGGACGACCATGCCCACCACGGCTCGTACCTCGAGTCCCGCGGCAGTTTCCTCGCGGACCTTAAGAACTGGGCGCTGACGATCGACCACAAGAAGCTCGGCGTCATGTACCTGACGGCGGTCATGACCATGTTCCTCCTTGGGGGTCTCGCCGCGCTCTACGTCCGCCTGGAACTCGCGAGCCCTATCCAGGGGACCGCCTTCGCGGAAGCGACGGGCTCGGTGGGCAAGACGCTCTTCCGTGCCGAGTCCTCCGCCGAGGCCGGGAACATCTACAACCGCTTCATGACCATGCACGGCGCGATCATGGTCTTCATGTTCATCGTGCCGGGGATCCCCGCCTCGCTGGGCAACTTCCTCCTCCCGCTCATGCTCGGGGCCAAGGACGTCGCGTTTCCCAGGCTGAACCTCCTCTCGTGGTATATCTTCGTGCTCGGGTCGATCTTCGGCGTGTTCGGGATCATCCTGGGCGGCGTCGAGACCGGGTGGACGTTCTACACCCCCTACAGCACCACGACCGCGCAGGGCAGCCATGAAGTCCTGATCATGGTGACGGCGGCGTTCATCCTGGGCTTCTCGTCGATCCTCACCGGACTGAACTTCGTCGTCACCGTCCACAAACTCCGCGCGCCGGGCATGGGCTGGTTCGACATGCCCCTGTTCGTCTGGGCGATCTACTCGACCGCGCTCATCCAGGTCCTCGCGACGCCGGTGATCGGCATCACGCTCCTCCTGCTCATCTTCGAGCGTCTCTTCCACGTCGGGATCTTCGACCCGAGCATCGGTGGCGACCCGGTGCTCTTCCAGCACTTCTTCTGGTTCTACTCCCACCCAGTCGTCTACGTGATGATCCTCCCGGGCATGGGCATCATCTCCGATGCCCTCGCCGTCTTCTCGCGCAAGAAGATCTTCGGCTATCGGGCGATCGCGTTCTCCTCGCTCTCGATCGCGGGGATCTCGTTCCTTGTCTGGGGCCACCACCTCTTTACGTCCGAGGGGGAACTGATCGCGACGATCTTCTCGGCGCTGACGTTCCTCGTCGCCATCCCCACCGCCGTCAAGGTCTTCAACTGGATCGCGACGCTCTACAAGTCGTCGATCGATCTCAAGACGCCGATGCTCTACGCCCTCTCGTTCCTCTTCCTGTTCTCGATCGGCGGGCTGACGGGGCTGCCCCTGGGCGCGCTCTCGACCGACCTCCACCTCCACGATTCCTACTTCGTCGTGGCGCACTTCCACTATGTGATGATGGGCGGGACGGTGATGGCGTTCCTCGCGGGCATCCACATGTGGTGGCCCAAGATGACGGGGAAGATGTACAACGAGTTCTGGGGCCGCGTCGGGGCCGTCACCGTCTTCATCGGGTTCAACACGACCTTCTTCATCCAGTTCTTCATGGGCGTCCGGGGGATGCCCCGCCGCTACGCCGACTACCAGAAGGTCCTCGAACATGACCCGCAACTGTCGATGATGCACATGATCTCGACCGTCGGGTCGTGGATCCTGCTGCTCGGGTTCCTCGTCCACCTCTTCACCTTCCTCCACTCGATCTTCCTCGGGCCCAAGGCGCCCGCCAACCCCTGGGGCGGACTCACCCTCGAGTGGGAGGCCGACAGCCCGCCGACCGAGCACAACTTCCACCACGAGCCCATCGTGAAGCACGGCCCGTACGACTTTGACGACGTCGTCCCGCCGCACTGCGCGGAAGACCAGTTCCCCCGCCCCGCCAAGGTCCCCGGCGCCGCCGCCCACTGAGAACCCCGCCATGACGACGCTCCCACGTCCCTACCACGAGTCGTATACGCACGCGTCGCACTTCCGCTCCAACGACGAGGAGTTCGACGCCTGCAAGATCGGCATGTGGCTCTTTCTCACGACCGAGGTCCTCCTCTTCGCCGGGCTCTTTGTCGCCTACGCCGTCTTCCGCATGCTCTACCCGGAGGCGTTCCAGAACGGGTCGCACTACCTCGACTGGCGGTGGGGGGGCCTCAACACCATCGTCCTGCTCGTCTCGTCCTATACCATCGCCACCTCGATCCGCAACGCGCAGCTCAACCAGCAGGGGCGGATGCGTCTGAACCTCCTCATCACGCTGCTGTGCGCGATCGCGTTCATCGTGATCAAGTTCACCTTCGAGTACGGGCCCAAGTGGGCCCAGGGTAAACGCCCGGGCGTTCTCTTCGACTACCCGTTCTCCTCCGATCCGCACGAGCCCCTCTGGTGGAGCATCTACTACTGCGCCACCGGGATCCACGCCACCCACGTCCTCATCGGGGTCGGCCTCATCGCCTGGCTCCTCTGGAGGTCCACCAAACGCCACTTCGGGCCCACCCACTACACCGCCGTCGAGGTCGTCGGCCTCTACTGGCACATCGTCGATCTCATCTGGATCTTCCTCTTCCCCCTGCTGTACCTCATTCACTGAGCCCACCCATGAGCCACCCCCCCCACCCCGCGCCCGCGTTCGATCCCCTCGATCCCCACCACGAGGGCGAAGGCCACGGCCACGGCCACGTCATCGTCTCCGCGACGACGCTCAAGTTCGTCCTCTTCATCCTCCTCGTCTTCACGGTCCTCACCGTCGGCGCCTCTCGCGCCGAGATCTGGATCGCCGACACCTTCCACCTCGCCATCCCCCAGTGGGTCAACGTGCTGGTCGCGATGAGCATCGCCGTCATCAAGGGCACCTTCGTCGCGATGTACTTCATGCAACTTCGCTACGACAAGGGGCTCAACACCATCATCTTCCTCTTCTGCCTCTTCGCCGTCGCCCTGTTCCTCGGGTTCGCGATGGGCGATCTCTCCAGCCGCGACACCATCGATCCCGTCAAGAGCGGGACCGTCGTCAAGGGCGGCACCGGCGGCGTCAACCGCGGAGGGGAGACCATCGATCGCCCGCTGACCGAGTACGCACGCGCCAAGTACGTCGCCAAGTGGGGGCCGGAAGAGTTTGCCCGACGCGAGGCCGAGGCCCACAAGCACAAGCACCACGACCACGACGATGGGCTCAGCCATGCCTCACGGTCGCGCCCGCGCGTCGGGCCGACCCCGGGCCTCTTCGACGATGACCCGGCCTCCTCTTCCCACGCGCCGGCCCACGCCCCCGGCGGGCATTGACGTGTCCCGTCGCGCCGCCCTCGCCGCGGCCTTCCTCTCCCTCGCCGGCGTGCTCGTCGCAGGCTACGAGATGTCTCGCCGTGTCTCCGCCTTCAACGCCACGCGCGTCCGCTTCGTCTTCCAGGCCGTCGCCGTGCGCGAGTTCACCTACGCGGGCCTCCCCGCCACGGTGCGCGACGAGCCCGACGCCGAGGGCCGAAAGCACGTCGTCGTGCGCTTCGCCGATCAGGAGCGACGGATCCCGGTCCCCGCCGCCGCGAGCGTCGACGAGCGCGAGACCTCCCTCGCCCGCCACTCGGATTGGCTCCGCGTCCTCCGCTTCATCCCACTGACGGGCTCACGCCCGGGGGATCTCGACCGCCTCGTCGACGCCGGCGAGATCAAGGACCGCCTCGCCCTCATCGCCCGCCGCGGCGTGCGAGAGACCGGCGATCCGCTCGCCGACCTCGACACGCTCCGCAACCGCCCCGTGTTCCTCATCCTCGAGTTCCAGGAGGACGGCACGCTCGCCGAATCCAACCGCTGGTTCAACATCGCCGACGAGCCGTTGGGCCTCCCCGAGGACGAACTCCGCCCGGGGACGTGGGAGTACGACGCCGCCCTCTCCGTCCGCCCCATGCGGGGCAAGCCCAAGCCCCGCTTCTCGGACAACGCCGTCGGCGCGATGGGCTGGACGCTCCCGGTCGGGTTCCTCTCGATCCTGGCGCTGGCCCTGTCGATGGCGTTCGCGCTCGTGCGGGTCCCGCGTCGGGAGTCGGCTACAGGAACACCGACTTGAGCCCGCCCGCGATGAGGATGTCGAGGTCGTTGAGCGCCTTGGCGAGGACGAGGTTGATCCCGATGATCGCCATGAAACTCGTCACGAACGAGTCCGTCGTGGCCCGTCCCACGCCCTCCGCCCCGGGGCGGCAGGTGAACCCCTTGTAGCACGCGATCAGCCCGATCGCCGCCGCGAACACGAGCGACTTGGCCTGCCCGTTGAAGATGTCGAACCACGTCACGAACAGCGCGCTGTACCGCGCATAGAGCGCCCCGTCCGTGGGATAGACCTGCGTCGTCACGAACCACCCGCCCACGATCCCGCACAGGTTCGAGATCACCGTCAGCGCGGGGATCATCACGATGCACGCCGCCACACGCGGCACGACCAGCACACGCACCGGGTCCGACGCCAGCGCCCGCATCGCGTCGAGCTGCTCCGTCACCCGCATCGTCCCGAGTTCCGCCGTCAGCGAACATCCCACCCGACCCGCGAGGATCACCGCCGCCAGCACCGGCCCCAGTTGCTTCACCACGCTCAGGTTGATGATCCCTCCGAGCCTCGACTCCTGCCCGATCGTCGCGAACTGCGGGTAGCCCTCGATCGCCAGGATCATCCCCACGAACGCCCCGGTGATCGCCAGAACCGGGACCGACGCCGTGCCCACGAAGAAGAGTTGCCGCCCCAGGCGGTCCCACCTCGTCCACGCCGCCACGTGAAGGCACCCCGCGAACGTCGCCCCCACGAACCGTGCGAACTCCCCGAACCCCGCCACGCGCAGGACCAGCGCACGTCCCAGCGACGCCACCGCCCGCGCCCACCCATGCTCGGACAGGTCCATGGCTCCAAGCGTATGACGCTCCGCCCCGCCTCGCGTCGGCTACGCTCCCCCCGTGCCTCACCACACCCTTGCCGCGCTCTTCGCCACGGGCGACGAACTCGCCATCGGCCAGTCCCGCGACACCAACTCCGCCGATCTCGCCGCGGCCCTCCTCCCGCTCGGCATCCGCGTGATCGAGCACGTCGTCCTCCCCGACGACGAACTCGCCCTCGCCGCCGCGTTGTCCCGACTCGCCCCTCGCGTCGATCTCATCCTCACGACCGGGGGGCTCGGTCCCACCGCCGACGATCTCACCCGCCCGGCCCTCGCCCGCGCCCTCGGGGAGGACCTGGTCGAGGACCCCGAGGCCCTCGCACGCCTCGAGGCGTTCTTCCGACATCGCAACCGCGAGATGCCCCCGCTCAACCGCGTCCAGGCCTTGCGGCCACGCTCCGCGGGCACGCTCCCGAATCCGCACGGCACCGCGCCGGGCCTCCACGCCCTCCTCCGCGGCGGCGATCACACCTGCGATGTCTTCTGCCTCCCCGGCCCGCCCCGCGAGATGCGGCCCATGCTCCGCGACTACGTCCTCCCCGCCCTCCGCCCCGCGCCAGGATCCGCCCTCGCCACCCGAGTCATCCCGACCTGCGGCCTGGGCGAGTCCGTCGTCGCCCAACGCCTCGGCGAGATGATGCGCCGGGACCGTGACCCTCTTGTCGGCACCACTGCTTCGGGCGGGATCGTCTCCTGTCGCCTCCGCTCGCGCGATTCCGCCGCCCTCGACCGCGACGAGGAGGAGATCCGTCGGCTCCTCGGCCCCTTCGTCATCGGCTCCTCCCGGCTTGCCGACGGGACCGACGCCCAGCCCCCGACCCTCGCCGGCGCGTTGCTCGATCTCCTCCGCACCCGCTCGCGGACCCTTGCCCTGGCGGAGTCCTGCACCGGCGGGCTCCTCGCCGGTGCGATCACCGCCGTCCCAGGCGCTTCGGATGTGTTCCTTTCAGGCTGGGTGACCTACGCCAACGCCTCGAAGCGCTCGCTCCTAGGCGTGGGTGAGTCCATCCTCAACGCCCACGGCGCGGTCAGCGCCGAGTGCGCCCTCGCCATGGCCCGCGGCGCGATCGGCCGCTCGGGCGCCTCCGATGCCCTCGCCGTCACCGGCATCGCCGGCCCTTCCGGCGGCACGCCCGAGAAGCCCGTCGGCCTCGTCTGGATCGCCCGCGCCTCGCGCGAGGGCGAGGCCGAGCCTCGAAAGTTCCGCTTCGGCGAAGATCGAGAGACGATCCGTGAGCGCGCGGTCGTCAGCGCGATGAACCTGCTCCGCCTCCGGCTGCTGGGGGCGGGCGACGACCCGCTGACTTGGGAAGTGCGCTGAGCGGATCGCGACGATCGGGTCTTAGAAATCGTGCCCGGCCAGGCCGTCGGGCGTGGCTTCGATCGCGAACGGGAGTGCACCAAAGGGCCGGGAGACCGCGGGCTTGCTGTCAAGGTAAGACGATGTCACGGTCCGTGCCGAGCCGTCCGCGAGCCCGACCGGGATCTCCATCCCGAAGGGCTCGACGCCCCCCTGTCCTCCGAGGTCCGCCCCCAGGATCCCCTTGGACGCGGGGTGCACGACATCGGCGTGGCGCATGGCGCGAAAGTAACTCGTGCGCATCCAGTTGCCGTGTGGGTCGTCGCGCCAGAAGCGAGGGTCGGCGAACGCGGTCGAGGACATCTGAAAACGGCTCGCCACGATCTCGGACGGAAAACCCTGCGACGCGAGGCTCTCGGCGCGATCGAGCCCCTCGAGCACGTCCCGGGTCGCGTCGATGTACTCGGGATAGACCACGCTGGCCCAGAACCATCGGTGGGTCCGGAAGTAGCCCCACCTGATCTCCTTGCCGTGGAGCACGACGGGCGCGTACGGGTCGCCCGGCGTGCCGAAGAAGGGGAACTCGCCGCGGTGATCCCCGGCGTAGAGCCCGAGCGAGCCGATGAGTTGGCGGACGACCTGGGTTCCGCCGCCGACCCGGGCGCTCGCCCGGGCGCGCCCGAGCGCGGGGAGCGCGATCGCCAGCAGGATCGACACGACGATGATGACGACGAGCAACTCGATGAGCGTGAAGGCCGGGCGCTCTTGGTTGCGATTCTTCGGCCAAACGCGGCCTGCGCCGAGCGAGACCAGGCACAGGTTCCGCACGAGATTCCGCGTCATCCTGTCCTCCCCTCACGACTCGAAGGGCTGCGTGAACCAGTATGGATCCGCGTTGGTCACCTGGATCCCGGCGAGGCGCCAGCGCCGCTCTTCCGGGTGCTGGTAGAGCAGAAGTCGCAGCGGAAGACGTTTGCCGTCGTCGAGTTCGACGATGAGCCCGACCGTGGCGACTCGCGTGCGGGGCGATGACTTGATCGCGGCGGTCAGGGATCGCGTCGGGTGCTCCCACCAGACCCGGAAACTGCCCGCCCGAGTCCCTTCCCAGGCGGCCTCGCCGAGGTCGCCGGCGAGCCGGGGAAACGCCCCGACGCCCGCGGGGCCGAGTTCGCCCAGCGCGAGGCACAGGCCCCTGGGCTCGGAGGCCAGCGCTCCGACCTTGAACCCGCCCGCCGGGGCGTTCCGCCCCACCGCCCACATGTCGTCGAAGGCGGCCTCGGCGGCGGCGTCCCCCGGATATTCGCGACCGACACACCGAACGTAGTCCTCCGGAACCTGCCGCCCGCGGAGGCGAGCCGGGTCGATCAGTTCCTCGCCGCGAGAGCGCCTCCATCGCTTGTACTCGTCGACCGATCCCTGTGCGAACCGGTAATAGATGAACTCGGCGGCGAGGTCAACGATCGCGTCCCTGTCCTGGTCGGCCTCGGTTGATCGTGCGTCCAGACCACGAAGGTGCGTCTTCACGGCCTCGACCGAGTCGAGCGGGGCGAGATCGGCCAGCGCGACCGACGAGTAGATGCGCTAGCCCTCGCGAATGGATGACGCGTGGGCCGCTTCCGCGCGCGCGGCGTCGGATCGGCTCGTGAGCAGCCCGCTTCGATAGACGGCAACGCCGCCGACCACGAGCGCGACGCCCGCCACGACGAGCACCCGCCAGCGGGCGCGCGCGTTGGCGAGGATGTCGGTGGCGGCCGGTCTCATTGCGAACTCGTGGAGCGGTACCTGTCCGTGCGCGACTGGTTGCAATCGAACGTGGCCGTGCAGCAGGTGCAGAAGTATGGAACGGTTCCCGTGGCGCGGCAGCAGGCGCAGTCGTTGAGGTGGCAGGTCACCGTGGTGTTGGGGCACACCGTCGTCGGGCCGCACGTGCACGTGACAGGCATCTCCTCCGCGAGCACGACGCTTGCCCCAAGGACGGCCAGGCAGGCAGACGGGAACGCCAGCCTCAACGCGTCAGCCTTGCGAGTGCGGCCTCTTGCGTGAGTTCCTCTCATGTGAGTTCCTCTCATGTGAGTTCCTCTCATGTGAGTTCCTCTCATGTGAGTTCCTCTCATGTGAGTTCCTCTCATGTGAGTTCC